>ENA-OSIY01000508-OSIY01000508.1-marine-metagenome-genome-assembly--contig:-NODE-508-length-21649-cov-6.487252_pt1 | contig 21649 bp, 5 predicted proteins | sample MGYA00237884_ERZ534233 | MGnify/ENA primary metagenome ERZ534233 (study PRJEB26412, sample SAMN06343840) | marine metagenome | isolation source: estuarine water | place: USA: Columbia River Estuary... | reverse complement strand
TATGGACTGGTAAAGACGGAGTTAACCAGGTTGAAAATTTATTAAGCAACCCGGCAGCACAAAGTGGAATACAACAAGGACTGATGGCAGCCGGGGTTAGCCAACTCACAAGTCTTGGATTACCAACTGATAAACTATCACCACAAATGCTGAGTGGTGTTGCATTAAATGCCAGTAAAGATGTCACTGCAACACTTGATTGGGCAAAAGGTGCCACCGGCGCTTTACCTGCTGGATTAACAGCGCAGTTTGATATAGTGGCCAAGGATGCATCATTTGCAGTCAACCTAGTGGATGAAAAGATAAACAATGAGGCCTTGAATGTAAAAGAGATTGTGGGGTCAACCAATACTGTAAACAGAACCACACTAACCGCAGCAATTGGCCGAGTGGTTGGTAGTGAAAAAATTCCGTCATTGAGTTATGGCGGAGGTTCAATAGATACAGCAGCAGAATTGGCGTTACGAGTATCAAGCAAACAAGTATCTACAATTGAAACCAAAGTAAACAATATCTTCAGTGAGGCGTTGTTATCAACAAACGCCGACGCTCGCGAAGCAAGACTAAATGCATTAAAATTAGAAATTACATCGGCAGCAACAAATTTACGTACTTTAAAAACAACCAGCACATCAAAGACGTTTATAACAAAAGTGGACCTGGCAATAGCTAATGCAGATTTACTGATTGAATTAGTTACCGCAGATATTGCAAATATTCAACGGTTTAAAGCTGGTATGCAAAGTATATAAATATTGATATGACTACATTCATTGGATTTAATACTATTAATCAATACAAAAAGTTCACTCTTACCGACTTTGCATTGATCAAGCGAGATTTGTTGAATGCATTTAACATTCGGCAAGGGCAGTTGCCCGGCCGCCCAGAGTATGGTACTGTAATTTGGGATTTTTTGTTTGAACCACAAACAGCACAAACTCAAAATGGTATTCAGGCAGAAGTACAACGTGTGGCAGGCGGCGACCCTAGAATATTCATTAGTGATATACAAGCATACCCACAGGCAAACGGAATCTTGATTGAGATACAACTCACAGTTATTCCTTCGCAAAACGCCGAAATTATGAGTATTTTCTTTGACCAGCAGCAGAGAAAAGCCTCTTACGTATAACTACGCCGTTTTTCGTAACCATAAATACTCTGCGTGACAAAGGTTACATAATAATGGCAACAACCACTAGACAAACAGCGATATTTGGTGTAGAAGATTGGAAGCAGATCTATCAAACGTATAGAGAAGCAGACTTCCAGAGCTACGATTTTGAAACTCTTAGAAAGAGTTTTGTAGATTATCTACGTTTGTATTATCCAGAAACATTCAATGACTATATTGAATCATCAGAATTTATTGCATTGCTCGACGTTATGGCGTTTATGGGGCAATCACTTGCATTTCGTACAGACTTAAACACTCGAGAAAACTACCTTGACACTGCCGAGCGACGTGATTCGGTAGTGCGCCTTGCTAATCTCGTGAGCTACAGCCCCAAGCGTAATACCGCTGCCGAAGGCATGCTTAAAGTATTCAACGTCACCACAACAGAAAATGTAGTTGACTACAATGGTATAAACTTATCTAACGTTACCGTGGACTGGGCTGACCCCACAAACCCTGATTGGCAAGAACAATTTACTGCCATTATTAATGCAGCATTGGTAGACACACAGAGAATAGGACGGCCCGGTAACCGTCAAACTATTTTGGGCGTTAGAACCGAGGAGTATGCTGTTAACTTGGTTCCGGGCTTTTTGCCCATAGTACCTTACACAGCCACAATTGATGGTGTTAACATGCCATTTGAAGCGTCAACATCAACCAGTGTTGGCAAAGATTACATATACGAACCACCACCAGTTCCCAACACATCATTTAATGTGCTATTTCGCAACGATCAACTGGGATTTAGTTCAGCAAATACTGGTTACTTTTTCTTGTTCAAACAAGGAACACTACAAAATACAGATTTTAATTTAGCAGAGCGCATTAGTAATCGCACTGTAAACATCAACGTTGAGGGTGTTAACAACATGGATCGATGGTTGTTCCAATTGGACAACGTGGGAAATGTCAATCGTGAGTGGGCCTATGTGGAGAGTGTGTATGCGGCAGCGGCAGAACAAACAGTGGCGTTACGTCCTATCTACAGTACTACCAGTAGAAGCAATGATCAAATAACATTGGTATTTGGTGATGGCGTGTTCTCTGAAATTCCAACAGGAATTTTTCGTTGCTACACACGTTCATCAAATGGTCTCCAGTATATTATTAATCCTGCAGACATGCAAAATGTAGCAATCCCAATCAGCTACACCGATCGTAACGGAAATCTTCAAACAATTACATTCACATGCGGAATTACCCAGCCAGTGACAAATGCACAATCGCGTGAAGGTATTGACGAAATTAAACAACGAGCACCGGCTCGCTACTACACACAAAATCGTATGGTCAACGGTGAAGACTACAATTTGTTTCCGTACACTGCATACAATTCAATTATCAAGTCTAAAGCATTAAATCGTAGTTCAATTGGAACAAGCCGTTATCTTGACTTGGTTGACAATACCGGCAAGTATAGTTCAACAAACACGTTCTCCAGTGATGGTGCCGTGTGGGAACAAAATATTCTTCCAACAGTGTTATTTTCTTGGATTAACCGTAATGAAATTGCAGACTTTGTGACCAACACAGCTCAGCCACAGCTGGGTGAGTCTACTATGAAACAGTTTTATTATGCAAACTTTCCTAGAGTTACTATCAACACCGGAGCAACTGCATTAAGCACCTGGCAACAAAGCACCACGTTGGCTAATGAAACCACAGGCTATTTTAAAAACTCAACAGGAAATGCAATACCAGTTGGATCCAGTACCACTACTGATTTTAAATATGTGCAGGTGGGCAGTTTGATACAGTTTGTGGCCCCCACAATAAATGGTGTGGCATATTACTTTGACCGCAACAACCGATTACAACCCGGTACACCCAGCAAACCTGATGAGCGTACAGAAATATGGGCCGCACCACAGGCCATCGTCGGCGATGGATATAACAGTGGTATTGGTAATTTAACATCGGGTGCTGGACCTGTGACAATCAATAACTTTGTTCCTACCGGCGCAGTGGTTGGAGAGATTATTCCGGTATTTGTTACCGACCTACCGGTTGCACTAGAACAACAAATGGGAGACCAAATTGAATTGTTCCGTAATTTTGGTCTTGGATACGATAGCTTAGGTACAATCACCGGCACTGTTGGTTCCTGGTACTTGATTACCAGCACTAATCTTGACGCCTCGGCTGCCTGGAGTCAAACAACGCCGGGCGCAGCCGGAAACACCGCCGGCAATAACACCGATGCCAGCTGGTTAGCACAGTTTGTGGTTGAGAATCAAAACTACACCGTGACTTTCCGCGGCCTGGCCTACTACTTTGGCTCTGTGTTACAAACACGTTTCTTCTTCTACGATGATCAATTGGTGTATGACAGCAGAACTGGCACAATTATCAAAGACTTTATTAATGTGTTGGCAATGAATACTGAGCCCAACTCTACTGCACCGCTTGAGGGTGATGTGTTTATGAATATCATTGGCCAACCAGTTGAGTCTGATGGCTATGTAGATGACTTCCAGGTACTAGTCAGCTACAGAGACTCAGACAATGACGGTGTGCCAGACGATCCAGATTTTTTCAGTACAATTGTTGGACCAACTGCCACAACAGGACCGTATGTTTTCTTGCAACAGACCGTTGACTTTGATAACTTACAACGTTATTTGTTGGTAGAACAAGGAATTGTTAACTATGACTATGCTACAATTGATGACCTTGAATTAGTTAAAAGTGAATGGTCACCCGGACAGGTATTTTACGCATACAGCGATGATGCGTTCTATGTGTTAAGTGTTAATGTTGCTGGTGCCCGTACACTGGTTGCACAATCTGGATGGATTGCCAAGAGTGGTCGACAGGAATTGTATTTCCAATATCGTCACAACTCACCATTAACCAACCGTATTGACCCAGGCACCACAAACATTATTGATTTGTATGTTGTGACACAAAATTATTATATCTCATATCAGAATTGGATCAAAGATACAACTGGCACAGTGTCTGAACCTGACGTTCCGACCATTGATGAGTTGTCAACTGCTTACCAAGGTCTTCAAGATTATAAAATGATCAGTGATAACATTGTATTGAACTCTGTAAACTTTAAACCATTGTTTGGGGCAAAGGCAGCACAACAACTAAAAGCCACAATCAAAGTAATCAAGGCACAAGGATCTACAGCAAGCATCAGTGAAATTAAAAGTAGTGTGGTGGCCGAGATGAACAGTTACTTCTCCATTGACAAGTGGAGTTTTGGTGATACATTTTACTTCTCAGAATTGGCCGCATACTTGCACCGCCAACTGGGAACAATCATTAGTTCTGTAGTGTTGGTTCCACTTGACACACAAAAGAGTTTTGGCGACTTATACGAAATTAGATCAGAGCCTAACGAAATTTTTGTAAATGCAGCCGACATAACCAATATTGACGTGATTGACGCACTGACTAGCACCAATCTAAGAACTGCGCCTGGTAGTGGAGTCATCTAATGGCAAGAGTACGCAGTGTAGAATTTTTACCTGAAATATTTCAGACCGACGCCAACAAGCAGTTTCTGGCTGCTACCTTGGATCAGTTAATTCAAGAGCCCAAGTTTAAAAAGACTCAGGGATTCATTGGCCGCACTGTTGGACCCGGCGTTAATCCCAACGAAAAATATGTTGTCGAATCAACAAAGGTTCGTGCCGACTATCAATTAGAGCCGGGCATTATTAGTCTTAAACCAGATACAACCGATATCGACGATGCAATCACTTATCCAGGGGTGTTAGATAGTATTGCCTATCAGGGCGGCGATAGTACTCGCCCTGACAGACTATTTGCCAGTCAGTATTACACCTGGGATCCGTTTATTAATTGGGATACCTTTATTAATTTCAGTCAGTATTTTTGGTTGCCAACCGGCCCAGAGGCAGTTGATGTAGCAGCCACCGGTGTGCCTGCTACTGATAATTTTGTAATTGATCGTGCCAACGGTGTTTATACATTTTCTGGGCTAGAAGGAAACAATCCAACTGTTGACTTGATGCGCGGTGGCAGTTACACTTTCCAAGTGGCACAAAATAATAAAGAGACTGTGAATTATCGTGTAGGCAACGCTGGAAGCAGTGCATATGTTATTAATGCTACAAATAATCCCACACTGACTCTTATACGTGGTAACACCTATATATTCACATTAAACTTTAATGGGGTATATCCGTTTTACATCAAAACATTACCTACCACTGGACTGGTCAACATTTATAGTACCGGGGTAACCAACAACGGAGCGGTAACTGGTCAGGTCACTTTTGTTGTACCGCAAGATGCACCGGATATATTGTATTATGCCGCGGCCACTCAGTCAAATATGCATGGCCAGTTTAATATTGCCAACGCCACATCAGGCACCGGCGACGAATTTTGGATTCAATCGGCACCAGGCATATCGGGGACACTCCCATCAACTCCTAATATCAGTTCACGAGATGTATTTGGTGTTACTAATAATGGTGAAGACCTTGGGACCATAACTTTTAATGTGCCAACAAAAACAGCACAGGATTTTTATTATAGCCTTACAAATTTAGGTGGAGTAGACTTACTTACTGATTTACTATTTGATCAAATTGATCATATGTTGGTAGAAGATTTCCTGGCAACTTACGGTGGCATTGATGGAATTTCATCAATGGATGGTAGAACATTGATATTTGCAACAGCACCTATCAGCACCGAAGGTGGCGGCTGGTATCAAACGTCTACCTCTGGAGTAATTACCGAAGTCCCGTTGAGCGATCGTCGTGGCATTTGGTTAATTAATTATGTTACCGTCAGCGGGCTGACTTATATTCAATTAACCAACACTGGCGCAATTGCTGAGTTAGAAAAATTTACTATACTGTATGGTACGGTCTATGCCAGCACAAGTTGGTTTAAAAATGATGGTGGGGTATTTAGACAAATTCCATTATTAACGGCAGCGCAAGATACGCTATTCTATCAAGACAGTACCAATCCAGAAATTTTTGGACGTATTAGATTGATTGAGCAAAGTGCAGGTTCTACACTGTACATTGAAGAAATACTGGGCAAAACAAATTACATTAGTCCCAATGGTGTGACAATGACCAATGGTCTCAAGGTAATATTTCGCGGAGATATAATACCAACTAGTTACATCGACAATGAATATTATGTAAGCGGAGTGGGCACTGCTATTGAATTGTTGCCAGTAACAAATTTTATTGTTCCAGAAACTTATGCCGACAGCACCAATCTTGACGATTTAGATTATTTGACCATTGACCGAAACAGTAAAGATCTTAATGCTTGGTCTCGTAGTAATAGATGGTTTCATATTGATGTAATTAACGATACTGCAGAATATAACAAAACTGATGTTACTATTGACAATGCTTTCCGGGCCAAACGTCCTATTATTGAATTCCGCGGCGGCATTCGATTGTACGAAATGGGAACCGAAGGAAAACAGCCGGTTAATATAATTGATTTTACTGAGACTGATGCATTTAGTAATATCGAAGGCAGCTCCAGCTATTCGGTTGATGGATATACTCTAGTCAACGGATCTCGCATAATTTTTGCAGCAGATGAAGATGCAAATGTGCGTGATAAGATTTGGGTTGTAAATTTTATTGCGCCAACTGATGACTCGGTTCTAGTTATTAATTTAACTTTGGCCACCGACGGGAACGTATTACTTGATCAAAGTACACTATGCCTTAACGGCACAACACTAACAGGGATTACCTTTTGGTATGATGGGTTGCTATGGGTGGAAGCACAACTTAAAACTAAAGTTCAACAAGCACCATTGTTTAATGTGTACGATGCTGACAGTGTGAGTTTTGGTAACCTGGCAATCTATCCATCATCTACCTTTGCCGGTAGCAAACTGTTTAGCTATGCCGAAGGCAGTACAGGCATACTTGATCCTATCTTACAATTTCCATTGCAGTATCTAAATCTTAACAATGTGGGTGACATTGTTTTTGAAAACAATTTATATAAAGACACATTTTTATATGTGCGTGATAATGTCAGTACCACAGCCAACATCAGTTCGGGTTTTGGTAGAGAATATGCAAGTCGATTGGTGTACACACGATTAATAGGATGGATTGTGGGTGCAACTCTTACTCAAATACGTCAACAATTTAAATTTACATATGCTGGCGCACCATTACAATTAGATGTACAAGCACAAAGCGATGGTATTGTGCCTGCGGTAAAAGTTTATGTAGGCAGCAAATTTAGAGACCCCGGAACATATACCGTAGCAACTGGCGCAACAACCACAGCAATTACATTAGACAACACCTATGTCCTGGGTGACGTAGTAGAAGTATTGGCGCTGAGTGATCAAACTAGTCAACAAGCATTTTATCAAGTTCCTATTAATTTAGAGAATAACCCACTCAACGGCAACTCCACTGGATTCACCCTTGGAACAATACGTACACATTATGAAAGTATCTGTCAAAATTTACTTACATTATCTGGACCCATTAACGGCGCCAACAACACACGAGATCTAGGTAATATTGGGCCACATGGTTTGATAATACTACAACAAAGTGCGCCGTTGACATTGGTCGGATATTTTAATCGTAGCAAAGAATATAATATCTTTGCCAGTTTACAATACAACGCAAGAGAATATCAAAAGTTTAAAAATTTGATGTTGAATGAAGTTACCAATCTAACTTTGCAATACGAGACCCCAGCAGAAATACTTGTTGAGGCATTGGCAAATATAACAGCAGGACGATTAGAATCCAGCCCGTTCTATTGGTCGGACATGTTGCCTGCAGGATCGGTCTATATACAAAATGCATATACAGTAACATTAATTACAACTAATGTATTTGATACCGTACAAGTATATGATTATACATCGGCTAACTATCTTGGATTACTGGTGTACAAAGGTGATGTACTGTTGACTCGAGACATTGATTATGTAGTAGCAACCGATGGCCCACGAATTACTATGCTGACCCCTTTGGCAGTTGGCAACGTTATTACGGTACAAGAGTTTTCTGCCACCTACGGAAGTTTTGTGCCAAATACTCCTACCAAGTTAGGAATGTATCCGGCATACCTTCCAGAGATTTCAGAAATTAAAACTACCACCGGCACCAGTTCAGTAATCATAGGGCACGACGGTAGCCAAACTCCAGTGTTTGATGATGTGCGCGATCAGGTGTTATTAGAATTTGAAACAAGAATTTATAACAACTTGAAACTAGACGGGAACCCAGTGCCGATCAGTGCAAGTGACATAATCCCCGGACAGTTTCGCACCACCGGTTATACGTCCGCTGAAGTCAATGCTATTTTAAATGTAGACTTTTTAAGTTATGTGGGTTGGAACAAATTAGATTATAACACACAAAATTACTCAGTGAGTAATGAGTTTACCTGGAACTACAGTGCAAGCCAGGATAAACTCACAACAACTCAAACTTTATTAGGCGCCTGGCGCGGAATTAATCGATATTTCTACGACACAGAAGATCCGGCTGATACTCCCTGGGAGATGCTGGGTTTTGCCATCAAACCCACCTGGTGGGAATCCACATATGGTGTTGCACCATACACCAGCGATAACCTGGTGTTATGGGACGACCTTGAAGCAGGCATTGTGGCAGACCCACTTGGTAGTTATGTTCGTCCGGCATATGTTCGTACAGGACTGAGTCAAGTGATCCCTGTTGACTCGCAAGGCAATTTATTAAGCCCGTTTAACAGTGTGGTTGGTAACTATAATGATACCACATTCCAAAAGAGCTGGACCGCAGGCGACGGTGGCCCAGTTGAGGCATCCTGGTGGAATAGTAGTGCATATCCATTTGCAGTTATGCGGCTGATGGCTCTTACGGTCCCGGCTAAATTTTACACATTATTTGCTGACCGCGACCTATATCGTTACCAAGAAGAATTTGGGCAATACCTATACAACAGTCGTTATCGATTGGATGCCAATGGTATTCAAGTATATGGTGATGGCACAAGCAAGGCCAGTTATATTGACTGGATTGTGGATTATAATCGTGTCACTGGACTGAATAGCACTGCCAATCTTGAGGCAGATCTATCTAATATTGATGTTAGATTGTGCTATCGCTTGGCATCGTTCTCAGACAAACAGTATATCAAGTTATACACTGAAAAGTCTAGCCCCAATAGTATCAACACCACATTGCAAATTCCCGATGAGAGTTATGATTTGTTGTTGTATAAGAATCAGCCATTTGACCGTGTGATTTATAGTTCGGTTATTGTGCAAATAGTTGAAGGTGGGTATGCAGTATACGGATACTCAACCACACAACCATATTTTAATATTCTAGTCAGCCAAGGCACAGGCCGACTCAAACCCTACACAGTGGGTGATCTTACAATCAAGGTACCCACGGTATACACGCAAAATGTAGCATCAATACCATACGGGTATGTGTTTACCAATCAAACAAGTGTGGCAGACTTCTTGTTGAGTTATGGCCAATTGTTATCGGATCAAGGACTAACATTTACAGACCGTGCAAATGGATATCAACTTGATTGGTCGCAAATGGTTGTTGAATTCTTATACTGGAGTCAGCAAGGGTGGGAAAATAACTCGTTGATTAATTTAAATCCATTGGCAGGTGCGTTAACAATAACCAACCCGGGTGCAGTAGCAGACAGTATTGTTACACAAACAAGTGAAAATGTATTGTTAGACCAGAACAAACGTGAATTGCCCACACGCAATCTTAATATTGTTCGGTTGGACAATACACTGACATTGGAACCATTAACAGATCAAAGCCTAAGTTTTGCTGATTTGCGATTTACAAATTTTGAACACATGATTGTGTTAAACAACAAAAGTGTGTTTGGAGATTTAATATTTGAACCAATTACTGGTGCCCGACAAAGTAGATTAAATTTTGTGGGAATAACTTCTACCGAATGGAACGGCACCGTTGACGCACAAGGATTTATTCTTAATCAGGACAACGTTGAAGAGTGGACCGGCCTGAAAAAATATACCAAGGGTCAGATTGTCAAGTATAAAGATCAATATTGGTCTGCAGTTGTTATTGTTGATCCTAGTCTTACATTTGATTTTAACAAGTGGGTCAAGAGCGACTATGCAATGATTGAATTAGGTCTATTGCCTAATATTGCCAACAAAGCCAATCAGTTGCAGAATTCATATAGTGTTAACACTGCTAATTTAGAAAGTGATAACGATCTGTTAAGTTACGGCTTGATTGGATTCCGGCCACGAGAATATATGGCAGCACTAAACCTTGACGACGTTAGTCAGGTAAATGTATATTCACAATTCCTGGGAAGCAAAGGAACAATTCTATCTGCAGAATTATTAAGCCAGGCCAATCTAGGCAAAGAGTCTGCTGATTATTCAATATATGAAAACTGGGCTGTACAACGTGCAGTATACGGTGCAAACGCCAATCGTAGTTTTGTTGAATTACGCCTGAACCGAGCTCTATTGAGTTCAAATCCTAGCTTGGTACAAGTAATACAGCCATTGGAAGATAGCAAAGCAGACCAAACTATTTTATTGTCCGAAGTCTGGCGCCAAAGTTATAAGTTAACTTCTACAGATTTCTTACCAACCACACTAACACAAATAACAGATACAGCTTTGCCATCAGCCGGCTATGTCAGTCTCGACGATGCAGATATCACAACATTTGATCTTGCGGCAAGAAGCACTATTGCCGCAAATTTGGAAGCAGTACAAGTTGGTGCAACTATATGGGTTGCTAAAGTTAACAATTATGATTGGAACATCTACCGTTGTGTTGGTATTCCGGGATATGTTGATCATATATGCGATAACTTAGACGGTACTAGTATTCTTAATTTTACCAATCCGCACGGATTAGCAGTAGGTGATCGAGTAATAATTAAACAATTTGCCAACAGAGTTGACGGTGTTTACCGAGTATTGACAGTAGCCGGAGTTAATCGAATAACAATTGCATATTCATTTGTCGCCGGCGGCCAAACAATCATCAACGGAGTAGGTACTGCGTTTGCTTTACAATCGCAACGGGTCTCTCAAGCCAGTGACATTGTGGATCTTCCATACACTGATGACATACAGACTGGTGCAAAAGTTTGGGTAGACAACGACGGATCAGGACAGTGGACTGTATTACAAAAAGAAAATCAATTTAATGATGTGGTTGAATTGGCGCCCGAGTTGTTGGATGCGTCGGAACAATATGGACAAAGCGTTACACAAGCACGTAATAGATTTGCGTCATTAGTTGGTAGCCCACGATACGGCTTCCCGGCTGGTGAAGAAAAGGGTGCTGTATATGTGTATGTCAAGAACTATTCAGATCAGTACGCACCAGTAAGTCCAGTTACCGGTGATGCAGTATTGACATTAGATATTCCCGGCGTTCGTGGATACGGCAATGCTGTGGATTTTGGCAATCAAACCTGGGCCGCAGCCGGTGCCAGCAAGAGCTTGGGACCTGCAAGCCAAGCAGATGTTGGTTATGCCACAGTGATATATAGAGATCCGGATCTTGGTGCACCAGGAACCAATCCATACGCACAATGGCAGTTGTTGGTGCCGCCGGAACTTCCTAATACTGTTGTGGCCGGCGAATTTGGATATAGTGTAGCGGTCAGTACCGACGAACGTTGGTTATATGTATCTGCGCCGGGCTCAAACAACGTACACGCATACGGACAAGTAGATTGGCAAGATCAATTTATTAGAGTTAGTGGTGACGGAACAACCACGGCATATAGTATTGTTGATACTATACAAATCAGTGCAGCCACACAACTCAAAGTAACGCTGGATGGTACAGTACAAGAATTAAATGTTAATTATACCGTTGATGGAGGGTTGTCGACTGTTACGTTTACAACCCCTCCAACCGCTGGATCAGTGGTTGACATTAGTCGTTTTAATAAGAAGACAATTGACGGCGGCAGTTATTACAATGTTACTCAAACATCTACCACCGGTGCCGGAACCTTGGCAGCATTTACTATTATAAGAATACGCAATGCAGTTGGCCAACCAGGTATTGTAACGCCAGCTGGCGACCCAATAGGTAGTGTGGGAGTAACAGCGCCGGGCAGTGGGTATATTGTTGGAGATACCATAACTTTTGCTGACAGCAAATTTGGCGGTCAAGCTGATCTGGTACTTACAGTAACTGCTATCACAACTGGTGGCGGCGTGGGAACATTTACTATTGCATACACCCCGGTTAGTTTAACCTCGGTATTCTCGTTGAATGAATATTTCTTTACCGCTACTAACATTTATTCATTCTCAGTGTATGTAGACGGAGTGCTGTATCGGCCACATCTGGATTATGATTTTAATGCCGACTCTAGCTCCGTTGGTCTTGACCTGACATTTGACCTGCCCGATGGTACAGCTCATATTAATGCCGCCACTTATCCAGGCGACGGGGCTCTTATTGTTGTGCAAGCCAAAACATATTATGAATACGTCAACACAGTGACAGTGGCCGGCCTGGCAGCAGACGCAAGATTTGGACATGGCATAACAACCACAACTGATGGACGTCAAATACTAATTGGGTGCAAAGACGAAGATATTGACAGTAACGTGGATGCTGGCAGTGTGTATGTGTTTGATAGAAATGTTCAACGATTTATATACGGATCAGACCCAAGTTCTACTACATTTACTGTGCTAGGAACTGTGACTGCACCAGTAAGTGTAATTGTCAATAATGTATTTTTGATCAACCAGGACGATGCAATTATTGATGCCCCAAATAGTTTCACAGTAAGTGGGAATAATATCACCATTAATTCTGATCTACAAATTGGTGATGTGATAGAAATTGAAACCAATCAATTCTCGCAGATGCAACAAATTACCAAAGATACAGTGACAGACTTTACTAACTTTGGGCAGTCGGTTGATATTTGTAATTACAATTGTAGTTTGTATGTCGGTGCCCCACAGGACAGCACAGATGGATGGAAATCTGGATCGGTACAACGCAGTGTAAATCAAAGCCGTGTGTATGGGCTCACTGCATCTACAATAGCAAATGCCACCCTTACTGCTGGCAATACTTTGCGAGTGAATAATATTGATATTGCAGTTCCGGCAAGTCCCAACAACACCATAACTGGTCTTGCAACAGCAATTAATTCAGGCGTACCTAATGTTACTGCCACAGCATCCACCACCGGCTTTTTGACCATCAGAGTAACAAACTCAACGGCGGCAACTCCGGGAAATAAATTACAAGTGGCACCTGGATCAGTTGGCACAGCATTTGATGACCTTGGATTTGAAACGTTTGTTTACACTCAGAGCATTTATAGTCCTTACCCAGTGGACTTTGCTGGCTTTGGATCTAGCATCAGTATTGATGATTCAGCTGTTAACCTAGTGGTTGGTGCACCTCGTGGCACACTGTATTTGATCACAGTATTTGATGATGATACCACATTCTTTGACGATAAAAATACAATATTTTTCTCAATAGTAACACAAAGTGGAGCAGTATACACATATGATTATCTAGCCAGCGCAGATGAAAGTGTTAGTAATCCGGGAATGTTTGCATTTGGCCTGCAAATAACTGATACCAATGTGTATCCATACGATACATATGGCACCGCAGTGAGTTATGTGGATGGTGTGCTTATGATAGGTGCACCGGGCAATGATGCAACTGCCGACGACAGCGCCGGATCTAATTATGGACGAGTGTTTGTATTTGAAAATCCTGATCGCTTACCAGCATGGACACCAATACATACGCAACAGCCGGTGGTTGATATTCGTTTGTTAAATTCTGTGTTTACATACGATAGATTAACATCAGCAAGAACTGAACAGTTTGATTTCTTTGATCCATTGCAAGGAAAGATCCTCGGCGCCGCAAAACAAAATATTAACTATATCAGTGCCATCGATCCTGCGGCATACAATGTTGGTCAAGCCAACAACATAGGCAACATATGGACCGCAGAACACGTGGGCGAAATATGGTGGGATATTAGCACAGTGAGATTTATAGATCCAAATCAAGATGATATTGTGTATGCAAGCCGTCGATGGGGGCAAGTGTTCCCGGGTAGTTCAATTGATATGTATCAATGGGTACAATCTACTGTGGCGCCGGCTGATTATACCGGCCAAGGTACACCTCTAACCATATTTTCCTATACATTAAATTCACGGCTTGGGATTGACGGTATATTTAACACTTATTATTACTTCTGGGTTCGTGGCATTACCGCTGTATCTACACAGCAAGGCAAAACTCTTGCGGCGCAAACTGTGGCTAATTATATTGCAAATCCCAAAGCCTCGGGCATACCTTACATTGCTCCGGTAAATGCCAGCACTATTGCAATCTATAATGCCACCAATGTGATTCAGGCGGCAGATACAATTATTAATGTTGAGTTCGATCGAGAATATACCGATAGTAATGTCCACGTGGAATATGAACTTATTGCCCAGGATAAAGCTGACGGATTTTTGAGTACTAATTTATATCGCAAACTACAAGACAGCTTTTGCGGGGTGGATACTGCCGGGAACATTGTACCGGATGCAAACTTAAATGAGGCCGAACGATATGGCGTTCAATTCCGTCCTCGACAAAGTATGTTTGTAGATCGTTTTTCAGCATTGAAGAATTACATAGTACGGGCCAACACAGTATTTGCACGTTATCCTTTTGCTGAAAACAAGAGTTTTGAGTTATTAAACAGCAGTGAACCAATTCCGCCGTCAACATCGGGTAGTACAGTAAATTGGAATTTACAAGTAGCCAATTTGGAAATTCTTGGATTCCAGGATATTAGTGCAGTTCCATTGGGCTACAAATATCTAGTGGACAGTGATAGTTCACAAAACGGACTATGGACAATTTATGTTGTTCAATTGGGACAAGGTGTTTTGAGCACGGTCCGAGAACTTGGATTGATAAGAGTACAAAATTATGATACCAAGCGATATTGGAGTTATGTCAATTGGTATCTACCTGGATATAATTCAAGCACTAAAGTTATTGCCGAAGTGCAGAACTACAGTGCTCTGGCCACAATATCAGTTGCGACTGGATCAAGTGTGAAAGTTACTGCCAATGCACAAGGAAAGTTTGAAATTTATTTACTCACTGATCTAGCATGGGAACGAGTTGGACTTGAAGATGGAACTATTGAAATTTCTGAAGAAATTTATAACTATGCACTGGGAAGATTTGGATTTGACGTTGAAGTATTTGATGCACAATACTTTGACCAGGAACCTGTAATCGAAACCCGTAAGATTATTCAAGCTATTAACCAAGAATTGTTCATAGGTGAATTGTTAATTGAACGCAATAAATTATTGACGTTGATGTTTAACTTTGTGTTAAGTGAATTCTCTGCTCCTGAATGGTTGGTGAAAACATCTCTAATTGACGTTGATCATAGAATTCGTAATCTAGAACCGTTCCAAAACTATCGGCAAGACAATCAAGAGTTTGTACTGGATTATATTAAAGAAGTCAAACCATATCACGTACAAATCCGTGAGTTTAACTTGTTGTATAACGGAAGCGATTCTTATGCCGGTGACTTTACCGACTTTGACGTGCCTGCATATTATAACACTAGCCTGGTTGTACCACAATATACCAGCCCGATCTTGAATATTGATGACACAACAGATGCAAGATATCAAGAGCCATACTTGCACGGCACAGCTCAACAAGATAACACATTGAGTGATACTTCTCCGGGTAGCTTAGTATGGCAAGCCTGGCCATATAATCAATGGTATAGTAATTACTTGTTGACATTGCAAAGTATTACAGTAGGTACAATTGTAAACGCCACTGACATTTACATCAACACATGGTATACTATTGTAACCTCAGGAACAACTGATTTTGTTACGGATTTTGGTGCAGCAAATAATAATCCAGGAACTGCATTTACAGCAACTCAAAACGGTAGTTACATTGATAATTTCACAATGACCTCAGGAACCGGTACAGCTCGTACTGCATCCGGGTCCGGATATACCGAAGCACCTGCAGTGACCATAGTTGGTGATGCAGAAACTCCAGCAACAGCAACAGCAGTGTTGAATAGTTTAGGAAGTGTTGTATCTGTTGTAATAATTGACGAAGGCTCGGGATATTATACAACCCCTACAATAGTTTTCAGTGGTGGTAACGGCGCCGGTGCTCAGGCATATGCAGTGATGGGCAACGATCTTGTACGCAGTTTCAAAACAATTATCAAATACGATAGATATCAATACCAAACAACTATTGTAGTATGGAGTTCATCTGGAACATACGAAGATGGTACATTAGTAAGATATGATGATCGTGTGTGGCGGGCGGCCAGCACGGATTCAACCGCAGTTGTTGGACCAACCTTTGATTTAGAAAATTGGGTATTAGTGCCAGCCGACGAGTTGAGTGGGGTTGACCGTACCATGGGATATTATGTACCAGGAGTTAACGAACCCGGCCTTGATTTGCCATTGTTAATTGATGGAATAAGTTATCCAGGCGTACAAGTTTGGGGAGATTACTTTCTTGGCAGTAATCCCAACACCACCGAATTACCCTGTACTGCCACAACCGTTACTACAAATCTGATCACCTGTACAAACACGCTTGGACTCCAAAACAATGCGCCTATTAGATTTAGCGGCACAACGTTTGGTGGTATTGTTGCAGATATCAACTATTATATTAAAGACGTATTCAGTCAGACACAGTTTACTGTCAGTTCAGAAATTGGCGGATTTGTAATAAACTTAACTACTGCCACTGGAACCATGCAAGCAATCACATTACCAATTTTAGACGCAACTTATGCCTCTAATTTTAGCGACGTATATCTTGGCACACGTTACAGTGATATTAACATAGCGGGCGGCGAATTTATAGGCCTATACGAAGGTCACGGTCCTGAAGAGTTAGTTAATGGCGCAGAATTTGACACACTTGATATGCGGGTTTATACTCGTCCGGGATCTGACTGGTCATTATTTGACAATGCCACTGGATCCAACGGCCACGGATTCCAAGTTTCAAGCCGTCGATATATTTACGATTCAGCCAACCCACTATTATCTTGGGATAACCTGGTTGAGAATCCGGTGCATATCGAAGTTGGTAATGTGACCAGTGGTATAAATCTATCATTGACCGTTGACTATGTGGTTGATTGGGTGGCTCGTACTGTTGAGCTGTTACAAAACATATCTGATGGTGATATTATCAACATCTCTGCTTACGAGTTAGGTGGCGGTAGTCAGTTGTATCGACAAAATTACGTTGGCGATGATGTTGGCGATGTATTAATTGTTCCAGTATCATCAGCAGAGATTTACGATCCGGTTTTGTTTGTCAACGGGGTTTACACCGAAGTTGATGGGTGGGAACCATATTATCCATCTGAAGTATGGGACCAGTTAACAGCATATAACAAATTAGATGTGGTCCATACTGCCGAACCAACTGTTTATTATCGTGCCTTGCAAGATGTAATTGCCGGAATAGCAATCACAAACACTGCCTACTGGCAACTGTTTGTCCCGACCACACTAAGCAAGATATTGTTATTGGAAACCTATACCAGTACCCATGCGCTAAACTTAACAGTATTGGGAGCCACCACCCCAATCCAATATTCTTGGAGTACATTCCAATCAGAATCTTTTGTGGTTACCACAACAATAAATGTTAATAAGACAGTTACTTTAAGCAATGCAGTTACTGGTACTAATATTCCCAATATGATTGTACAGCTCAATGGCATTAGATTGCGCCCATATGAAGGCATTGAATGGATTGGTAATGGGAGTACTGCAAGTTTTGGGCTTCCACAGAGAGGTGGGTATAGCCAAAGTATTATTAATGCCGCATTGGATATTACCGTTTATGTTGATGATGTTTTACAACCTCAAGGGAGTGTGTATGGAGTAACCAACTGGGACGGTAGCAATGATCCGGGTCGACAAGTGGTGTTTGTAACACCGCCTGCAGACGGAGCAAGAATTTTAATCAGCGTCAGCACAGTGGCAGCATATCTTGTGGTTGGCACACAATTGCAATTGGTTAGTCAACCGGGAGTTGGGGCAATCTTATCGGTAATTACATTTAATGATACCTTGCAACAGAATATACTAACACAAGTATATCAAGGCCCTGTAGTCACTGGTGGAATAGTAGTAGTTGAGGCATACGACGAAACAGTGTATGATGCCGGAGCCGTTGACGATGATCCCGGATCATATGACTATTCTGAAGGTATTGTACTTTCTGCCAATGAGTTTGACCTAGGGAGAACTGGCGTTGATTCTAGTAGACTATGGGTAACACTCAATGGGTACCGATTATTTGATGGCCAAGATTTTACAGTACAAGGACAATATGTTATTCTGTCCAGTGGTACTATTGGTGCCAGTGACATTGTAGTCATTGAAGAATTTACAAACTCTGTTGTGCCCGAAGCCATGGTATTCCGTGTGTTCCAGGACATGCGAGGCATTCAGGCAACTTATAGAATCACTCCTGGCACAACAACAACAGTGGTTGCAAATTTTACATCAACAGCCGATATTGCATATATGGATGATGTTCAAAATCTCACCCAGCCTGATTTACAACATGGTGTATTTGGAGTCTGCACAATTGGTGGCGAGCGTATAATGTATCGATATCGGAATACCACACTGAATACCATTAGTGGACTAATGAGGGGAACAGCAGGAACAGCAGCCGACGATCATTATATTGGACAAGAAGTGTATGATATGAGTCGAGGTAATTTGTTGTCTGAAGAATATCAAGATCGTATAATCAGTGATTCTGCAACAGATCAAGGAACTGCTGTCACCGGACTTGTTATTGGTAACACATACACAATAACTGTTGTTGGGTCAACCAATTTTATATCAGTGGGCGCCCTATCAAACACAGTGGGAATAACTTTTGTTGCAACCGGGGTTGGAACTGGGTCCGGCAAAGCTATAATATCAGGCCAAACTGATTCAATATTTTACGCTCCAAGCATCTATCTTCCAATTGTAGACCCACAGGACTCTAGTACAATGTACATTGATCATAGTATTGAAGTATATGTTGGAGGAACTCGACAATACCCTATTACTGAGCCCAATACACCAAGTCAGTATCGTTATACCATATTTACTGTAGAGCCACTGGTCAGTGGTAACCCATATACAATAGGTGTAGAATTTATACCATACCCAGATCAATTCCCGCCAGTGTTGTTACCGCCGGCAGGGCAAGAAGTTACTGTGGCTCAACGCAGAGGGGTCAGTTGGTATGCACCGGGAACAGTGGCGTCAGTAACCACTATAATTGCCGGAAATAGCTACTTTATTAGCAACATTGGAAACACCGATTTTATAGCAATTGGAGCAGAATCTAACACAGCAGGTATACTGTTTATTGCAACTGCCGCTGGGACCGGGACCGGGACAATAACCACAGTTTCTGATGGAATTGCGCTCCAAGAAAGCAATACAGCGGCAGCAAGGTTCTTACGCGGTCTATAACGCAGATAAATAAAAGACCATGTCAAATACTACACAAATTAAGCCCGCAGTACCAACCCCACAGGTTGCACCGCGACGCCCGAACGAAACAGGCACAATTTCGGTCCAAGCCTATTTTAAAATTTCTGACCCAACCACACAAAAAACTATTGTGGAGGGACGAGGATGATAACGCCTGGATTCTGCAAAATTGAAGGGTTTGTAAAGATACACAACCCGGTAACTGGTGAAGTTCTTGTGGATAAAAAGAACGCAATTCATTACGAAAATATATCAATTGCCATGGCCCAAACTTTGGCAGACCGTAACACTGGTTACATCTATCAGATGGCATTTGGCAATGGCGGTAGTTCTGTAGATCCAACTGGGGTTATTACGTATTTGCCCCCAAACACCACCGGTCAAAACGCTGATCTGTATAATCAAACGTATGCCAAAGTTATCAATGATAATTCAGCAGCTGATACAGATCCTGAAAATAATAAAATGACGGTGTTACACACATCAGGGAATGTGTATACTGATATATTAGTCACATGTTTGTTAGATTATGGTGAACCCCCGGAACAACAGGCATTTGATAACAGTACAAATTACAACGGCGAATACGTATTCGACGAGCTTGGGCTCAAAGCCTGGAATGGATCTGCAGATAATCTGCGACTAATCACGCATGTGATCTTTCACCCGGTCCAAAAGAGTTTGAATAGACAAATTCAAATTGATTATACATTACGTATACAGACATTGAGCAATATCAATGCTGTATAAATATTGAAAACAGGAACAGGTAACTGACATGGCATATACAATCAATCTTACTGACGGAACAGTTTTTGCAACAATTCCGGATGGTACTACCAACAATTCAACAAGTGCGTTGGTATTGGTAGGCAAAAATTTTGCCGGCTACGGAGAATTTCTTGATGAAAACTTTGTGCATGTGTTGGAAAACTCATCAAATACCACAGCACCAACTGCACCATTGACTGGACAACTTTGGTGGGATAAAACTAACACTTTACTCAAAGTCTATAATGGTACTATCTGGAAAACAATTTCGGCTGCCACTGCCAGTAGCACACAACCTTCATCAAATGTCACGGGCGATTTATGGTATGATACCACTAACCAGCAATTAAAAGTATACACAGGATCAAGTTTCATTGTTGTAGGTCCGGCATACACCAGTAGTGAAGGAACTGCCGGTGCAATTCCCGGCACAGTAAATGATTCTGGCGGCAACCCACATTATATTACCAGTTTATACGTAAACAATCAACAAATTGCTATTGTGAGCGTGGACGCTTCATTTACTCCGGCTGCCCCTACAAATACAAATTTCCCAACAATCTACCCAGGTATCACAGTTACCAAGAGTGCATCAAGCGCTCTGTCTGGCAATGTAATTAATACCGGTAACATAACATTAACAGCTGCCGGTGCAACTACAATGACAGTTACATCCACCGGCGCTAACATTACCGGATATATGAATAGCACCGGAAACATCATCGCCGGCAATGTCATGGGCGGTGCAAATGTCAATGCCACACTGCATTCGGGTACTACAGTCAGCGTAACAGGGGTAATAACCGGCGCAAGTGTGGTGGGTGGTGTAATAACCGGCACAAGTGCCAGTGTGACAGGTATCGTAACCGGTGCGTCAGTGGTTGGCGGAGTTATCACAGGATCAAGTGCAAGTGTTACAGGTATCGTAACCGGTGCATCAGTAGTTGGTGGCGTAATAACCGGCACCAGTGCAAGTCTAACTGGTAATGTGCAAGGCGGCAATTTACGCACTGCTGGATTGCTAAGTGTCACTGGTAATATCACCAGTGCAGGCAATATTGACAGCAGTTACTTTTTGGGCAATGGCTCACTGTTAACTGGACTTAGTGCAGCGATTT
>ENA-OSIY01000507-OSIY01000507.1-marine-metagenome-genome-assembly--contig:-NODE-507-length-21656-cov-14.390009_pt1 | contig 21656 bp, 27 predicted proteins | sample MGYA00237884_ERZ534233 | MGnify/ENA primary metagenome ERZ534233 (study PRJEB26412, sample SAMN06343840) | marine metagenome | isolation source: estuarine water | place: USA: Columbia River Estuary... | reverse complement strand
GAACAAGATATTAGAGGTATGTTTGACGACGACCCACAAACTGCGGCAGATACCATTAGACGTATAGGTGCTAGAGTTTATAGCGATCGTGAAACCCACAATAAAACAGTAATTATTTAACAGAGGACATTATGGAATATATTGCACTAATGATCGGTGGATTTTTAATATATCAATATATGAAACCCAACAAGAAGGCAACGTTTACTGAACTAGCCAAAATAGTGAAAACTATGACCTTTATAGAGGTAGAAAAGATAGAAAATTCCCATGGTGTTATATATTTGGGATACGATATCTATACCAAACAGTTTTTAGGGCAAGCACCAACCTGTATTGAATTATATCATTACATTTTCCAAAATAAAGACAAGATAGACGTAATTTGGGCCAAGCTGGAAACTGATACTGATATATTAATTAAAATTGAGAAGAAATTGGTGACCGAAACGATTGCTAAATTTAACTAAAGGTGCTATACTAGATCTATGAAAACTCAAACACCAGCAACAGGTATTATGCAAACCAGCGAATATAAAGATTCACGATCTTTTCGTATTGCATGTATGTGTCATGATTCGGCACATGATGTAGATGCCTGGATTGATGTTAGTCCAGAATCTGATGACTTGCAGGCAATTAATGTAGAGTTTTATATTGAAACTGAAACCCCTTGGTGGGCTGATGGCTTTAGCCGTATACGTTTAGCATGGGATATTTTGGTACATGGACGTCACACACAAGGGCATACCATGATGCTGGATGAACAAACTGCATTAAACTTTGCTGATGCGTTACTTAAAAGCATTGGTGACTTTTCAAAATCCAAATAACACTATTTGCGGAGATTGCTATGGCATTTCATCTAGCCCACCCTGCTATTACTACTACTGGCAAACAAAAAGGTCCACGTAAATTTCGTAACTCAGCATCTGCTCAAAAATCACGAGACAATCAAGATACATGGAATGACTTGTTGAAAAAACATGGGATCGAACAACAAGAGAAACGGCGGCAACGTGCGTTAAAGGCTGAAGTGTGGAAACCACAGCCACTTCTTTATCGTGGTAGTGATCAACCACGTATACCCAGTGTAGAAACATCTTGGGAACCTTGTACCAAGGCTCCAGATAAAGTTTATACTGGCACGGCCATCATTGGTATTTCCACAATGCACAAGAGCAATGCTGTTCCAGTTTTTAATAAAGAAGCCGCAATGGATATTTCAAAGATGCGGAGATAATATGGAAGTCGTAATTGAACTTGTAAAAGGATTAGGGATGGGGGCAGTATGTTTTGTATTGCTCATTGCGTTGTGCGTTGGTTTGGCAAAAACAGCTGAATTTTTATTTAACATAGGGAAAAAGAAATGACTGATAATATGAGTAAAATGCTTTCGGAAAATTGGTATGTAAACGCCAATAAAAAAGAACAGAAGTTATTTAGAGAATGGACATTGGGCATATTGCGTGAACGTGAGGTTAGTGTTTCGTTCATCAAGGCAGATGGTAGTCTCAGGGAGATGACTTGTACATTGAACGGAGATATGTTGCCACCACAAAAGGCACATGAAACCAATACTGATAACCCAATTGATTTGCCCAAAACTCGCAAGGTCAGCCAGGATGCTGTACGTGTATTTTGTACTGAGAATAAACAATGGCGTAGTTTTCGTTGGGATCGTGTAAAAGCAATTGCATTCACTTTATAAAGTAAAATGGATCCATTATCTAAACATACATTGTTTGCAATGGCAGTGGGGTATATTGTTACTGTACTACTAGAGCTACCGTTATGGCCCAGTGTGGCATTGGGAATACTTTTGGCAGTAATCGCTCAGTTTTTGGCACGGAGAGAAAGTAACCAAACAGGATCAGATGAATAAAAATTGGGTAATGGTGGACATTGAGGCTGATGGACCTGCACCAGGTCTCTATAGCATGATTGAGCTGGGTGCGATCGTGGTAGAACCAGGATTAACCCGTAGTTTCTATACCAGTTTACAACCTATTAGTGCTGACTACGATCAGGCAGCACTAAATATCACTGGACATAGCAGAGAGCAAACTTTAAATTTCAAGCAACCGCTAGAAGCAATGATGGATTTCGACAAATGGCTTAAGGACAATATATCTGGCCAGCCTCGTTTCATCAGTGACAATAATGGATTTGATTGGCAGTTTGTTAATTATTACTGTTGGCAGTTTCTGAAGCAGAATCCGTTTGGGTTTAGTTCGCAGAATCTGGGGTCTTTGTACAAGGGCATGAAGCAAGATACAAGACAAAACTTCAAGCACCTTCGCAAAACGGCGCATACACATAACCCTGTGGATGATGCCCGTGGTAATGCCGAAGCCATGTTGGCGATGGCAGATCAGGGTTTTAAATTCTAAAGGAATTTCGGTTAGTTATATGGCCAAAGAAGAGGCATTGAAGATTGAAGGGCAAGTAGTAGAAGCATTACCCAACGCTAAGTGGCGTGTGGAATTACCCAATAAAAGCATTGTCATTGCTTATTTGGGTGGAAAACTACGCAAACATGAAATTAATATTGCAGTAGGAGATCGGGTAAACATGGAAATCAGCATGTATGATCTCAGTCAAGGTCGAATTGTGTATCGCAATTAGTATAAATATTTATATAATCTAAAGGAGATTGATATGATTGATACATTATTTTGGTTAGCACTGGGTGCATTTGTCGGCTGGAACTTTCCACAACCAGCGTATGCAAAAGCGATTCAAGTGAAAGTTATGTCGTATTTTGCTAAAAAATAATGCGAATTCAGGATATCATTAATGAGTCAGAAGTGGGTGAGCAAGAGCTTAGATCTGCCATTGACGAATTTATGAAATTTGCTTTTGAAAAGCTACATATCAACCCCCCGTACCCTGAACTAGATCTAAGTTATGATCAGGGTGAGGCTCAGGAACTACACCGCACTGGTAGTTATGAGATGGATAGCAATGTCATGACAATATATGTGCGGAATCGCAATTTAGTTGATATACTTAGAACAGTATGCCATGAGCTGGTACACAAGCGGCAACATGAGCGCAACATGATTGATGCTGGGCAAAATCATCCAGGAAGTGAGATTGAGCAACAAGCAGACGCAGTTGCCGGATACCTAATGAAATTGTATGCGATAAAGCATAGGGAAATCTTCCAATAAAGGTATAGTATAGTCAGCTAGATTGGCTAAATACATAATAAGGATATTTAATATATGGCCAAACTAGATATAAACGTGGGAATTGATGCTAATGACGGAACCGGTGACGATCTTCGTGCCGCATTCCAGAAGGTAAATGGAAATTTTAGTAGCATATTTCCTATCGTTAGTACATTTACTCCCATCCTGACAGGCGTTTCGTCTGCTGGTGCTGGCACATATACTGCTCAAGTTGGTCGCTATACTAAAGTATACAATTTAGTATACTATTACATCCATTTGGCATGGTCTGCACACACTGGCACAGGCAATATGCGTATCACTGGATTACCATATACTTCACTTGATACCGCCAACGTAGCATATTTTGCACCAGTTATGTCCAGCTCACTAGATGGAAGTTCTGTTACATACGGCGGCGACATAATTGCAAGAGTTAACAATAATGCCAGCACTATTGATTTGCTGTACCAGTCAGGTAGTGGAAGCAATATAAGTATGGACACCAATGGTGCAAGTATAACGATTAATGGCTTTTTTGAGATAACAGTCTAATATAAATAGACGAAGGAAACGGTTAAATGACATATTCAGTTGGATCTACAATTTTAAGCGATGATTATAATGTTTTCGCTACAGGAGCAAGTAATGGAGCACCAACCAATAGTGCCAATGTAAATAACCTATGGGGTGCTGGCAATGGTAACTACGGATTTGGTCAAAGTACTACTTTGTCAGCAGTTGCCAGCGGAAATACTATTACTGCCACTCAGTGGAGTACATTGATAAGTAGAGTTAATTCTATTAAAGCACACCAAACTGGTGGTGGAGTTTCATTTACAAATACATCTGGTGGTGCTGCCGTTAACATTGCATCTGGAGAAATAATTTACCAGTTATCTCAACTCAATTCTGCAATTAGTTCAGCATATACCAGTCAGGGAGTGGCTGCTTCCACCGGATCTCCAGCATGTCATTCCACCGCCAGCCAAAGTATTACAGACAATTCTAAAAGTTTTCCGGCTACACAGCCGTTCAATACTATAACGATGACTTTTGTACTTACTTGGACAAGCGGTACAGCCATGCGATACTTCTTTAATGCCGGCGGCTATTTGGAATTTACTATGAGTATGCCAAATTCCGGAACATCCAAAACACAAAGCTGGAGCAATTTGCTCAGTGACGTGGGAACTGTTAGATTTGGTGGTATAAGTTCGGTCTATACTGGTTATAGCGGAACATGGGATACTAATAGAACCGATTTTAATCGTGGCAGTGTGCCAACAAGCCCTGGACTATGGTTTAAAAAATACAATGATACTGGTGTGGGTGACTACAATGCAAATTATGTTGAAGCATATATTTCTCGCATCAATTCAGATTCAGCAATTGCAGTAACTATCAATATGAATGATGCGGCCGCTGACGATACCGCACAAGATTATGTCAATAACGTAGCCAATGTCAGAGCAAATGTTTTTGCACCCAGTACTTCATATATAAGTAATACTTGGGGAACAGTTACCGTGGTAACAAGTTAAAATATAAATTATGACATATACAGCCGGCTCTAGAATTGAAAGTAGCGACTACAATACATTTGTCAGTGATGTAAATAACCTTTGGGGTACTGGAAGTGGTAACAAAGGATATGGACAGAGTAGTACCGTTGGTACAGTTGCAGGTGGTGGTCAAGTTACTGCCACTCAGTGGAGTACATTGGCCAGCAGAGTTAACAGTATACGAACACATCAGACCGGAAGCGGGGCTGCACTTACTAACCAATCTGGTGGTGCCGGTGTTAATATTTCTTCTGGGCAACGAGTATATGCCGTCGGAAACATGGCAACACAATTAAGCAATGCAAATTCTGCGATGACGACCTATGACAGTCGTTATACCTCCACATCATACACATACGTCCACCAAGGAACATCTGGTACAAGCAAATATATTGGTGCCAACCCTACTACACCAACTAGTATATATGTTGGTGCTACTATTACTTGGGGGAGTTTTAATCAGATGCGATATTGGTTTAATGCTGGTGGATTTATAGATTTTACTTTCACAATGTCCAATGCTGGTACCAGCAAAACGCAAAGCTGGAGTAACTTATGTACTGATATGGGTACTATTAGACTGGGCGGATTGGCTTCTGGCCCGTTGGGTAACAGTGGAGGATTTACTGTGTTTAACGGGTATACTGTTATGAATATACCCGAGAACGGCACATGGAATCGTTGGTATTTGAAATACAACGACACTGGAGTAGCAGATTACAACGCCAATTATCTAGACGGATACCTCTATCGTGCCGGTGGTGTATTGAATTTTCTGGTGTATGCATATGATAATGCCGGTGATACTTTTTACGGCTACCCTGCTGGAGGCGTTTATTTAAATCCAAACTATGTAGACAAAGCAGATTATGTTGACTATCCGCTAAATTACTATGTTAACCCGTACGGTCCCAGCGCATCCTATGGACTCAGTGACTCCTGGGGAACCCCATCCGTTAGTATGTGGACCAGTTAAGTTTGAATCAGTAGGTGTTGACTTTTCCAGTAGTACTCTTTATAATTCAAGTATGACTACTTCATCTGAAACTCTTATAGAATTTACGCAACTTAAAATCGATCAACAAGCCAGCAAGCTGGCACTGTCTGAGCGTATTGAACAACAATTACTCATTACTCACAACGGTGGCTTATTCAAAGCCACAACAGAACTTATCAGTTTTCTATCAGTATGGGATGCTGATGAACTATACTTGTCGGATATGTACAATACTCCTGTCAAGATCAATCGCAATGAACTACTCACTGAATTAAAACAAACATATCAAAGTGTAATGAACGAGTGGCATTGCGAATTTGAACAGTTAAAGAAATTGAGGCGCGGGAAAGACTTAAAATGACCACAGGTGTCGTGCTACATGCCTTTGGTGGTGACAAGTTTGATTATTATACCATAGCCGATAACTGTACCAAATTGGTAACCAAATTTTTAGGGTTGCCGGTCACGCTGGTGACTGATAAAGAACCAGTCAATCGTTCTTTATACGACCAAGTAATACTGTCTGCTAGTTTGGCTACCTGGTCTAGAACATTGGTGGTGCGAGACGATACCAGTAGCGAGTATAAAGAAAAAACCATGAAGTATCCGTTTAAAAACGATACTAGAGCATTGAGTTTGGAACTATCACCATACGATGTAACCATATTGCTGGACAGCGATTACTTGGTTTTTAATTCTGAACTACTGAAGTTTGTAACTTTAGATTGTGACTTTCTTTGTCCTTGGTTTGCCCATGACATAACTGGCAAGGGCGGGTACGAGGGATTTAGATATATAAACGGCACTATACCGCAAGCCTGGGCTACTGTGGTAATCTTTAACAAAAGTATTGCTAGCCGAGCTATATTTGATTACTGGAAACTTATACAGAAAAACTACGAATATTATCAAGCATTGATGCTAATCAATAGTCATTTTAGAAATGATTATGCATTGAGTTTGGCGGCACATACATTAAATGGCTGTCGTCCCCTGGATGAGAAACTGCCACCCATGATGATGTTACCGGCCAGAAATTACATTGAAAAAATTGACACCAACAAAAACATCATAATTAATTGTATGGACACCATTATCAAAGTATCTAATACTAATTTGCATGTTATGAACAAATTATGTTTGCAAAGCCAATCTATATGCCAGGATATCGATGCCCTCACGTCGTGAATTTAAAGCACAATATGGATATCTAACTATAGCCAACAACTCAACGGATGTTGATTATTTTAAGTTAGCTCATCTTCAAGCACAGAGTATTAAAAAATATATGCCGCAGGCTCAAACTGCGGTTATAGTAAATGAAGAAACGCACAGTGCTATTACCGAGCAAAATAGAAAGATATTTGATCATATCATCATTGCACCCGAGGACCTAACTCCCAAGTTTGGGCCATTTGGTAATGAGGCATTAGCATATAGTCTGACTCCATTTAAGGAAACTATTAAACTAGAATCTGATCTAGTTATGACACGGGCTATCGATCATTGGAAGTATGGTCTTAGAAGTCGTGATGTATTGTTTCCAATATTTGTTACTAATTTTAAAAATCAAGCAGTGACAGATCAATATTATCGAAAGTTTTTTAGAATAAATTCGTTACCCAATATCTATAATGGCATCTATTATTTTAAATATTCAGGAATTGCAAATAGATTTTTTACTCTTGTGTATCAAATATTTGAGTCCTGGAACGAGTACAAGATGTGTTGGAAGATGGCACCAGACGAAGCCAGCACAGATGTCGTATTTGCTATAGCGGTATTCCTACTGGGTGAAGATGTTTGTACTAACCCAGCATTAAGTTATCCGATCATGACTCACATGAAGGGTGGTATTAATGGATTGCATCCCAATGCTGATTGGACCAATCACCTGTATTCACAATTAGATCAAGACTTTAATTTAATTGTGGGTCTCACCAAACAATGGTATCCATTCCATTATTACGTTAAACATTGGACTGCTGATTATGACCGAACTTAGTGATGAGGAGTATGCCGAGTTTGCCAAGGGCATGATGGAGTTTGAAAAAACTCGACCAGTCATTGAAAAAATTACAAGAAAGATATTGTATAATACCTTATCGGGTGCTATAATAGCCAAGATATCGGATGAGAATTACACTACCCAAGACCCAGCCTTTGCCTTACTGGATGTAGAACAATCATATTTTGATTATACTAAACTGAAAGAAGAATATTATGTTAGTGATAATCGAGTTATACATATTCCTGGTCGCAAGGTGAGTGAGATTAAGCGTCTATTAGTCCCTACAGAGAATGGTAGGTTTACAGTAACTAAACATAATATGCTGTTTGTAAGTGATCAAGGTGAGACATATGACTATCGAAAAAATTGAGATTTGTGATTTAGATGTAATATATTTGAGTTACGACGAACCCAAGAAAGAAGAATTTTGGATTAAAATTCAAAATATGGTTCCTTGGGCCAAACGGGTGGATGGTGTCAAAGGTAGCGATGCCGCTCACAAGGCTGCGGCCGCCGCTAGTTACACTGATCGCTTTGTATTAATTGATGGCGATAACTTACCATATCCAGAATTCTTTGAAAGTGAACTAGAACTTACATCAGCCAACAACCAATGTGTATTCCGTTGGAAAGCACGTAATAGTATTAATGGATTGATGTATGGTAATGGAGGTATGAGTTGTTGGACTAAAGATTTTGTCAACAATATGCGTACACATGAAGCTAGTGATGGTCGTACTGAAACACTGGTGGAATTTTGCTTTGATCCCAAATACTTTGCTATGCATGATTGCTACAGTGTTACCTATCCAAATCAAAGTGCTGAACAAGCATGGCGAGCTGGATTCCGTGAAGGCGTTAAAATGTGTTTGGATCGCGGTAGACGACCCTCAGTTGAAGAATTTGAAGCATCAGTATACAAACGTAATTACGATCATCTGTGTATTTGGCAAAGTGTGGGTGCTGATGTAGAGAATGGTATTCATGCAATGCATGGAGCTCGCACTGGCACTTTTATGACCATGTTGAGCGATTGGGATTACACCTTGGTTCAAGACTTTGATTTTATCAAAACATTCTATAAAGGCACATTAACCCAATCGCCTGATGTAATTGATCATTATACTAGACAGTTGAAAACCAGGTTGGGGTTACCTATTGTTGATTTTACTGCTGAGCAAAGTAGGTTCTTTAAACATCATTACAAGACACAATACAAACATCGTGGTATAATGTTAACTGAACAACAAGCATGAACAATGACATCAAAGGCGATCAAGTTGAAGAAACTGGTGATGCATTAGTCAGCAAGTTTTATTCAGATGCTCAATCAGTTAAGCCATTGCTGGACAGTGTCAGTCCTAGTTTTTGTTTGGCTAAATGGCAACAGGTTAGTCTACACTTAACCACAGGGCATAACAACAGTTGTTATCACCCACCGTTGCATCAGGTTAGTTTGGATGATATAAAAATTAATCCATCAGCATTGCATAATACTGATCACAAAAAACAACAACGTATAATGATGTTGCGTGGTGAGCGGCCAAAAGAATGTAGTTATTGCTGGGCCATAGAGGATGCGGGTAATTTAAGTGATCGGCAATATCGCAGTGCTGAACCCTGGGCTATTAAAGATTATGACAGTATTAAAAAGATGCGTGGACATGAGGATGTTATCCCCAGTTATGTAGAAGTAAATTTTAGCAATCTATGTAACTTACAATGCAGTTATTGTAGTCCACAGTTCAGTAGTAGTTGGGGGACCGAGGTGGCAGAACATGGTGCCTTCCCTACAAATCCACCACATAATGATCCAGAATATTTTAAAGGATCACGTCGCCCAATACCAATCAAAGAAGCCAATCCCTATGTTGATGCATTTTGGGAATGGTGGCCAACACTATATCCAAAACTAGAACATTTTCGCATGACTGGTGGCGAGCCCTTGATGGATAAAAATACATATAAGGTATTTGACTATGTATTGACTAATCCCAAACCCAATCTACATCTAAATGTAACTAGTAATTTTAGTCAGGAGCCCAGAATATTTAATAAGTACCTAAATTACGTCAAAGCATTGTGTGCTGGTGATAATATAGAGCATTTTATGCAATATGTTAGTTTAGACTGTTGGGGTAAACAAGCAGAATACTCACGCCATGGATTACAGTTTGATTTGGTGTGGGAAAATGTAATAAGATATATGGCAGAGGTACCATATAAAAACAGTTTAACATTTATAGTTACCATGCATAATCTCAGCCTGTCTAATCAAGCGAAATTGTTAGGACAAATACTGGAATTACGCAAGCAGTTTAGTCAAACGTATCAACGTGTATGGTTTGATACTCCATACTTAAGACAACCATACTGGCAAAGTTTACAGATTTTGCCCAGGGAATACAGTAATAGCATTAATGATAGTATAAAGTTTATGCAGGGAAATTTAGAAACAGCAAGTAATAGATTTCATGGATTTAAAGATTATGAAATACAACGAATGGAACGTGTCAGGGATTGGATGCTCAGTCCCTCTGGTAGAGATGTGATGCAGGATCGTGCTAACTTTTATCGATTCTTCAATGCTCACGATCAACGACGCGGTACAGACTTTTTAAAAACTTTTCCTGAAATGACAGAGTTTTGGAATGAATGTAAGAACCATGCTAAAAAATAGTTGGCCACTGTGGCATTGGCATATCGAGAACAGTAGCATTTGTAGTTTACAGTGCCCTCGATGTCCACGTAACGAAATACCTGATACATTGGTGCAGACTAGTTTAGGATTGGAATTCTTTGAGCGTAATTTTAACTCAGAGATGTTAAAGAAAGTATGGCAATTTTCTTTCTGTGGCGATGACGGAGATCCTATATATGGACAGGAGTTTTTAGAAGTTATATCATACCTCAAAAGACAAAAGAGTAATCTAAGTTTACGTATAGTTACTAATGGCAGTCATCGGCCAGCATCTTTTTGGCAAGGATTGGGTCGTGCTCTAAACCAATACGATGAAATACATTTTAGTGTCGATGGGTTAGACCAAGAAAACAACGCTATATATCGAGTTAATTCCAAATGGGATAGTATTATGCGAGGCATTGAAATACTGCGCCAATCTAGCCCTGTGATGATGACGTGGGCTGCTATTGCTTTCAAACACAATACCGATAAACTTGATGCGATGCGTTTATTAGCTGGAAGGATGGGATTTGATAAATTTCAAATTACTTTTAGCACCAAGTTTGGTAGTATATATTCTAACTATATGGTACAGGGAGTGGATGAACTAGAACCGAGTTCTGAATGGGTTAGTAAGAGTCAACGGTTTGAGCGAACTATATATGATTTAAGCAACAGAAAGCAATTAAATAATGGTATGCAGAAGCTCAATGAAGGGATATGGGACGACATTCCTAAAGATACTGATATTATACCTATGTGCCAGATTGGCAATAAAGGACTTTATATCAGTAGTCAGGGATACTTCTATCCTTGTTGTTGGATGGCGAATAGATACAATCATACACGTTGGAATCAATTTCAGTCCGACACATACAACTTAAACATTAGGTCTATCACAGAGGTTTTACAAGACCCTAGCTGGGAGGAATTTTTTGCTAACCTCAACAAGAATACTGAATGTAAAACCAAATGCGGTGCTAGTAACTATAACAAGGATTATGCAACATCATGGTAGATGAAACATCATTGGAATATAAACAGCGAGTATTGGATACCAAAAGCGATAGCTTCTGCGGCGCCAAGTGGTATAATGCCACTATATGGTTGGGCAGTGGTATGACCACTAGTTGTCATCACCCGTTACCACACAAGGTGTCTGTTGAAGAAGTTCGTGCTAATCCAGCCGCCTTACACAACACACCCAAAAAGAAACAAGAACGTATAATGATGCAACGTGGTGAGAAACCCAGCGGGTGCGAATACTGTTGGAAGATAGAAGGCATAAGTAAGGAAGCAATAAGCGACCGGGTCTATAAAAGCAAAATTTACAGTGAGGGGGATTTGAATGATGCCTTTAACGATACGACAAAAAAAGATGTTAACCTCCAGACACTTGAAATCGCCTTTGACAGAACCTGCCAATTCGCCTGCTCCTACTGTAATCCAGCCTTCAGTTCAACCTGGGTCAGAGACATCAAACAAAACGGCCCGTATCAAGGATTGGTTAGTGACGGCCGCAATCACTTTACTCATGCTCACGATGGCAGTCAGTTATTTGATCATACTGTAACTAATCCCTACGTTGAAGCATTCTTTAAGTGGTGGGAAAGTGACTTACAATACAGTTTAAAAGAACTACGGGTAACTGGTGGTGAACCGCTAATGAGTGGCGAGGTATGGAAACTGTTGGATTGGTTTGTTGACTCGGGTAGTAATATACAATTTGCTATAAACACCAACTTGGGTGCCAAAGATGACCTAATTACCAAGTTCATTGGCAAAGCTAAACAAATTAATAATATGCATGTCTATACCAGTTGTGAAGCAACTGGATATATGGCCAATTATATTCGAGATGGACTGGATTTTAGCCAATGGTCAGTTAACATGCATAGGTTGGCCGTGGAGGCAAACCTCAAAGGATTACATGTTATGTCTACTATCAATGCATTGTGTTTGTGGAGTTTAGTGGACTTCTTAAATTGGTGTCTAGCTTTTAAAGTGGAGTATGGTCGTGACTTTCCCACGTTTACATTAAACATTTTACGTTTCCCCAGTTTTCAAAGTCCATTGGTATTGCCATTAGAACTACGATTAGAAAGAGCACAAGCGTTGGAAGATTGGTATGAGATGCATAAAGGATCAAGTCTGTTGCATCAAATGGAATTGGACCATGTTAGACGGCTAATAGATTATTTACGAGAAGTTGACTCACCACATGTTGGTGCCAGTAGTAGAGAACAATTAGCCAAAGACTTTAAAGTATTTTATGCTCAATATGATCAGCGTAGAAACAAAAATAGAATTTTGGATTGGCCAAAACAACTAAGAGATTGGGTAGATAGTATATGATAACTGTCATTGACGATGTTATTGATAAAGGGCTACAAGAAAGACTAGAGGCGGTAAGTTTGTCTGTTGATTTTCCTTGGCATTATCATCCAACAAGCGTATATAGACCTGGCGAGGTAGATATCAGTACTATACCATATACACCTGGCGCAGTGGATACTCCATTCTTCTCCCATCTACTGTTCGATTTACATACTGCTAGATCAAATTTTATTCGTATCTTTTTGCCAATAGTGGAGGCAATTCCCAATATGCGTAGTATGGAGTTGGCTAAATTTAAATTGAATCTTACCATGCCAGCTACCGTTACTACCCCACATACACATACTTATCCACACGTAGATTTGGGTGATGCAATATTCCCATACACATACATGACTGCGATATATTACTTTAACGACAGTGATGGAGATACTGTTATTTTTAACAATGATGATATGACTATTAAACAGCGAGTCCAGCCAAAGCGCGGCCGTATGGTAATCTTTAATGGACATACTTTACATGCTGGTAATAACCCGTCACGTGATGCGGCAAGAGTAGTAGCTAATATTAACCTTATACATAAACTAACCAATGACTAGTCGATTTAAAAAACCATACAAATATGACAGTAAAGAACCCATAGAGATTGATGTTGAAGATCTAACCGACAAGCAAAAACATCTGCTGATGGAAAGCAAAACGTTCTGTATGTTGCCTTGGATTCATTTACATGGATATCCATCAGGCAAAGCCTATCCTTGTTGTCACAGTGAATACAACAACCCAGTTGGTGATCTACGTAAAAATACCATAACAGAGATATGGAATGATACACCAATGCGTGAGCTAAGAACACGTATGCTTACTGATGTTGAAAGTACTGAATGTAGGAAATGCTATCAGGGAGAACAAGCCGGTGCATTTACCATGCGTAATAGCTTTAATAAACATTTTGGTCATCATATTGCTAGAGCAACAGATAAAACCAGGGATGGTGTTGCAGAAGACACCTCACTAGTGTATTGGGATATTAGATTTAATAACCTGTGTAATTTTAAATGTCGTACTTGCGGTGTGGATTTCAGCAGTAAGTGGTGGGAAGATGACAACAAAATGTATGGCCCACTCAAGACAGCCAGAGTACAATATGCTGGTAAAGATCCAGAAGATATCTGGCAACAAATGTTACCACACATTGATACCCTAGAACAAGTATATTTTGCTGGTGGTGAACCATTGCTGATGGAAGAACATTATCGTTTGGTAAATGAACTGGTCAAACGTAAGAAGTTTCATGTAAGGTTGGCCTACAATACCAACTTCAGTAAAATTTCATACAAAAAGCAAAATATTTTAGAACTATGGAAACTGTTTGACAGTGTCAGCATAGGTGCTAGTATTGATGCTTCTGGTGCAAGAGCTGAGTATATTAGAAAAGAAACAGTATGGGATGAGATTGAAAGAAATCGAGAACAGATGTTGCGTGTTTGTCCCAACGTGGACTTTTATATCAGTCCCACACTGAGCATTTTTAATGCATATAACATCATGGATCTACACAAGAGTTGGGTAAGTAAAGGATACATACGACACGGTGATGTAAATGTAAACTTACTCTTAGATCCACCATACTATAGAATAGATAACTTACCCGACGCACACAAACAAGAATTAACACATTTGTATAACGAACATATCGAATGGTTGGCACCGCACGATCGTTTGGCTAGAGCAACCACTGGATTTAAAAGTGCGATTGGTCTATTGGCCAATGAGAATAATATGCTCCGCAAGTTTTTCAGTCGCACTGATCAACTTGATGCATTACGTAATGAAAAGTTTCATGATGTATTTCCAGAATATAGCGACTTAAGGTTCCATGTCAAATAATATATGTCCGTTACCCTGGATGAGCATTGAGACTAGTCCAATTGGTACTGCTAGACCGTGTTGTTTGGCTAGGGAAAGTATTAAAGATCAGACTGGTACTGATATGCAGATAAGCAAACATGGTATCATTGAAATGTTTGATAGCTTATACATGCAACAGATACGACAAACTATGTTAGCTGGTGGTAAACCAGAAACATGTAAGTTATGTTGGGATGAAGAAGCAGTTGGTAGAAAAAGTAAACGACTGTCTAGTATAGAGAAATTTAGATTTACTCCTGACATTAATACAAAGCCATCATTATCTTTTATTGATTTAAAACTGGGAAACCAATGTAATTTAAAATGTCGTATGTGCGGCAGTTGGAGCAGTAGTAGTTGGGCTGAAGAAGAAATTGCATTAGATGGTGATAACTCCAGAGCGGCGGTGTGGCTAGCACAAGGGCAATGGCCCAACGTAAGCGAAAAGTTTTGGGATGATCTAGAACAAGTAATGCCGCATATATTGTATATGGAAATTACTGGTGGTGAACCATTGATGATTAAAAATCATTATAGGTTTCTAAAACAAGCAGTTGAATCTGGACATAGTAAACATATCTCAATTCACTACAACACCAATGGAACCCTGTTACCCAAACAAGCGATGCGTGATTTGTGGCCGCATTTTAAATCTGTAGAGATGGCGTTTAGTATTGATGATCTCAATGAACGGTTTGAATACCAACGGCATCCAGCCAAGTGGGATTTAGTTAACCACAACATGGAACAGTTTTGGGAACACAGTAAACAACACCCAAACTTTACCACGCAAATTTGCTGTACAGTAAATATGTTTAATATTACAAATATTCAAAACGTAGCATATTGGATTCAATCAAAGCCATTTGATTACGTTTACTTAAACTTATTGCACAGCGATCCAGTTTGGTCAATAAAAAATTTACCCGATTCAGTTAAGCAATTGGTTATGAGTCGGATTGACTTAATAAAACTGTCAGGAGATATCAGAAGTCAACTGGTACCAATATTAGACTTTATGCATCAACCAGCAGAAATAGCATTGTTTACTGAACGAAAAGAGCGTATAATAAAGCATGATGACTTTAGAAAAGAAAACTTTATCGCGGTATTTCCTGAATTGAGCGAGTTGTTATGCTAGACCAAATTCAAATTAATTTGATCAGTGCCACTGGTCATGTATTGCCTATCTATATTGATGTATACGACAATTCGTTAAGTCGTAAGTGGTTACATTCTCTCAATCACTTAATTAAAAATAACTATCACTTGGAAAAGAACTATTGTTTCTTTGGCTTTGTTGAGTCCAAACGCGATGCACAATACATCATTGATCAAATAAACAAATCCATACTGGTTATAAATCAAGCCAATATAGGATACACGATTGATGACCAATTTACAGTAGAAAACACCATTAATAAAGATGGCAGGTTGTATCAAGACAAACTAAATCAGCTACATCGATACTTTGAGGACTTACAGGGTGTCAGTGGCGGTATGTCACTGCATTGGCTCAATGCCAATCCTGAGATAAAGTGGCATATAAGACAGTTAAACTTGTTATGTCATGAATATGAATCGCTGGTGTTAAGTATGAACAAAGCAATTACTGCTCCAGCATGGAGACGACCCAGCCAGTTGATGTGTTGGCTCAATGCACCCAGGTTTGTTTTAGATACTGCCGACTACGAATTATTTGGCATTGAAACTATTAACCGCAGTTTGGGTGGGGTATATGTTGGAGTCAATAAGGCGGTGGGTAAACATCATTGGGAAGTATTTCAAGATGAGGGAGTAACCGGAAAGAACATTGACCAACTCACCACATCTGCAATGCGATCGCAAACTGAAGCAGCCGGAGATTTTGACATTGAGTGGGCGAATAATCCCGGTGCATATGAATGGCAAATAAAACATTTGGCTCAATTTAAGCAATGGTTAATTGATAATGGATTTGATCCCAATGACAAGATGTTGACTATCGGGCATCCACAAGTGGGGCAAACAGACTTAACTCGCAGTTTTAATACCACAGACTTTAATGCTATCTGGGCACAGTTGGGTACACATTTAAATGTACATGAAATTATCACTAATGAGGCAAGAGTGACGTATAACTACAATTGGTCAGATGCCGATTACATGCAACAGCAAATATCCAGAATACGATGAAACCAAATCCAGTACTTTGTGCCGCACCCTGGACTCACACATACATCAGTCCACAACATGAACGTAGATTGTGTTGTGCAAGTCGTGAACCAGCACAGAGTTTTAAACAATACATAGACACAGCAGTAGGTACTGGTGTATATAATCCCATGACATTAGAGCAATGGTGGAACTCTGAACATATCAGAAATGTACGTGTACAGATGTTGGCTGGTACTCCTCCGCCTGAATGTGATGTATGTAATCACAAACTGCTAAACACTGATGTCTATCGCAGTTATTTTAACAAGATGTTTGCACACAAGATGGATAAAATTGCATCTTGTACTGATGCCGAGGGGTTCACTACAATGCGACCCGTATCTTGGGATTATCGTTTCAGTAACCTTTGTAATTTTAAATGTCGTATGTGTGGTGATATGTTGAGTAGTAGTTGGGAAACTGAACTAAAGCAAAACAATATGATTGATTGGTCACAAAGTCGTAATCATTGGATGTTGCCAGAAGTAAGAGAACAGATATCTAAATTTACTGATCAGCAAGTGGTAAAAGAATTCACAGAGGCAGTAGAGAACGAAAGCATAGAGGAAATTTATTGGGTTGGTGGTGAACCATTGATGTGGGATATACATTGGGTCAGTATGAGTCGCATTGTTCAGTTAGGGTATGCTCACCGTGTGTATCCCAGATATAATACTAACCTTAGTCGTGTGGATTACAAAAAATACAACCTATTTCATCTATTGTCCAAGTTCAGAGATTGGCAAGTATGTGCTAGTATAGATGGAACTGGTGCAATTGGAGAATACATTCGGACTGGGTTAAATTATGAAACTTGGTTGGAAAACTTCAAGCAAGGACTCAAGGTAGCGAAACATCCACGTCAACTTAGATTGGATCTCACTCTGACATTGCCGGGTATGTTTGACATTGATAACATGGTTGCGTTGGCTGATTCCCTCAATGTAGATATATTGACCAAAGTATGTTTTGCATTTGACTCAGACGTATTAATGAGCCCAATGTGTTTACCCAGAGAACTATTAAATCAAATGCTAGATAAGCAGTTAAATAGATTGTCTGGTACTAGACATCGTAGTCTGATAGATGTACTACAAAATATGTATAATAGACCCACGTTTGCAGAGCAGTGGCCATCTAATTATCAGCCTGGGGCAAGTAGAGGCAAGCGTAGAATACTGCAAATGGAAAACATAAGACCTGGATATATTACCATGGAACAGATTTTATCAGTGGATACAGATATTTTAAAATGGTGGGGAGACATAGAATGTTCATAATTAGATTTTTTCAAAGATGGTATCAACGTGTTAGAATGGAAATTAACTACCGCAAACGTCTTAAAGAAATAAAAAAACGAGATCCATTTATATACTAACATGAAAACATTAATTTCTGGTGGGTGTAGTTTTGTACTTGGTAATGAGTTACGGGATTACGAAGCGGCAATTTGCCAATCTGGTAACGAAAACTATTTTAGCCCAAACACATGTGCAGGGTTGGTAGCCAAACATTTCAATTTAGAATATACTTGTACTGCATTGGGCGGCAGTGCAAATAATGCCATCTCACGGCATGTAATTGATGGTATACACGACAAATCAGAACCACTTGTGGTTATTATGTGGTCATTCCTAGAGCGACATGAGTTTAGGTTTGCATACCAAGTGAGTAAAAATAATCATTGGCATAGTGTTAATATGTGGGATTCAGAAGCTACTGAATCTACTATGCGTGAATACTTTGGTAAAGGCACACTGACTGACAATGAAGAACGTATCTTACAAGGACACTTGAAACGGATTGAGGAAATACGGCGAATAGGCATATATGACTTTGCCAAACAATGGTATAAGAATGTGGGTATTGACGCTTGCCATGTATCTTATTTGGCATTAAAAGAATTGGTATTCATGCAAAATATCCTCCAACAGATGCGAATCCCATATGTGTTTACCTTTGCTGATACCAGACTAATGGATTGTTTAACCAAACCATCTAAGTGGTCAGAAGTAACACGTATGGCAACGTTGGTTGATAAGACGCGATGTATGCTAGAACCACGTGTGGGGTTCTATGATTGGGCAAAGTATAATAAATTCCCCTTGGGTACTACCCACCCACTGGAAGAAGCACATATTGAATTCAGCAAACTATTAATAAACTTCACGGAGAGTCTTTATGTATGATGTTTTTTATGAACATACTCCTACTGGATTGTTTCCACACGAGAAACAAGCGACATCAATTAATAAAGCAGCCAGACTAAGTAAAACTAAATTCTTTTGGTATTTAGATGGTGGCAATGATTATAGTCAATTTGACTTCACTTGGCAACCTGATCCGTGGGAGGCACATTATCAACATATATTTGCAACACAATGGCAACGCAACGGTGGTGGCATATTTAGATCTAAATTAACACCAGCCGGTGATCATTATCAAACAATATTTAAAGCTCATCGCAAAGAAGATCAAGCAAATGTTATTTTTATTGATCATGGCAATGCTGATAGCAAGATACAATTAGAACACTTGCATCAGCTGGGATTAACTGTCAAGAGAGTAGACTTTGTTAATAGTTACTTGCATGTTATGGCTCAAGTATGTAGCTTATCTATTCAACCATATTTGTGGTTTATAAACTCGGTTTGTGATTACACTAATTTTGATTTTAGTTGGCACCCGGATGAGTCTCAACTAGATATGGTTCATGCTATTGCCACCACTAATCAAAAGTTTGGTGATACATTTTATGTAAACACCAGAGATTTTGACATGAAGGCACGTGAGTCATTATATTGGTTTGACATTAACTATACGACAGATCAAACAGTGTCAAGATTTGAATGTCCAACAGTTGTTACAAGATTTGAATGTCCAGCAATCTTCCAAAATGTTATCTATATTGATCATGGCAATGCTGAAAGCAAGACACAATTAGATCACTTGCGTCAGATAGGGTTAAATGTCAAACGAGTAGATTTTGTTAATAGTTATTTGCATATTATGGTGCAAGAAGCTAGTATATCTATTCAACCAAATTTGTGGTTTATAAATTCAATCTGTGATTATGCTAATTTTGATTTTGGTTGGAAACCAGACGACTCTCAACTAGATATGGTGCATTCTTTCGCTACAACTGATCAAAAGTTTGGTGATACGTTTTATATAAACACAAAAGCATTTAACATCCAGGCACGTGAGTCTGAGTCATTGGATTGGTTTAATATTAGCTATACGTCAGATCAAATAGTGCCAAGAATTGCATGTCCAGCAATCTACCACATAGCCGATACCCCATTGGAGCAAGCAGTTAGTAATGTACAGTTTGATTTTCCATATGCTATTTTTGTTAGAGATCAAACTGATGTATCAAACTATGTTCCCAAGATGTGGGTGCAAAAAACGTGGCCTGTAGAAGTTTCCATTGGTACAGGTAGTGCTACAATAGTATCACGTGAATCTCTTGCGTTTTTCCGCACAGAAAGTGAACGAACCGTTAATATTTTAACGCAAAATGCACAAAAACCGTTAGATATTGTATACATTGGCAATGGGGAAAGAGATGAGCAAGCTAACTGGGATCACTTGCTACAGAATGCACCCAAGGGCGATCAAACTGTATACCGAGTAAGTGGTATAAATGGTCGGGCGGCGGCATATAAAGCAGCCGCTGAATTAAGCCAAACAGAATGGTTTTTTACAGTGTTTGCCAAACTAAAAATTAATCCCAATTTTAATTGGAATTGGCATCCTGGTAAACAACAGCAAGACAAGCATTACATTTTTTATTCGCATAACCCAGTAAATGGATTAGAGTATGGACATCAAGGATTAATTGCTTATAACAAACGATTGGTGTTAGAAACTGATGATTGGGGATTGGATTTTACGTTGAGTAGACCATCTGAAGTAGTGCCTATAGTAAGTGGTGTTGCACATTTCAATATTGACCCGTTTACTACATGGCGAACAGCATTTCGTGAAGTAATAAAATTAGTATACAACGATCATCATGAACCCAGTGCTAATAATAGTTTACGGTTACAAACTTGGCTTACCAAAGCACAAGGTGATTTCGCTGAATTTAGTATTAACGGCGCAAAGGATGCTGTGGAGTATTATGACTCAGTGGATGGTAAGTATAGTGAACTATTATTAAGTTTTGAGTGGGACTGGTTAAAATCTTATTATGGCAGGGACAAATGAATTCAATACCAAATTTTCTAGTATACGATAATTTTTATAACAATGTAGATGCAGTCAGGGAATATGCATTGAGTTTGCCGTTCACTGTTACTGGAAATTTTCCAGGGGCAAGGACAACAGCAATGTCTGGTGCAAATTTTGATAATTGCCGTAGTATGATAGAGCAGTTGATGTATCGTAAAATTAACTTTTGGCCCAGTGAGTACAATACTTCATTTCAGTTTACTACCCAGGATGCAACCACATGGATACATCATGATGAAACAATGTGGGCGGGAGTATTATACCTAACTCCAGATGCACCAGCTGACTCTGGTACAGCCATTTATAGGAATAACGAAACTGGAATATTTTGCTGGGATACTGCCAATGCATCTACCGACTACAATAATGATTCCGCATTAATATCTGATTATACTCGTTGGACTCCAACTATACAGGCAGCAAATGTATATAATCGATTAATTATTTACCGTGGGGAATTGTACCATAGTAGCGTGTTGGCTGGATTTGGAAATAATCAATTTGATGGTAGATTATCCCAAACATTCTTTTTTAATACTGA
>ENA-OSIY01000506-OSIY01000506.1-marine-metagenome-genome-assembly--contig:-NODE-506-length-21667-cov-12.966975_pt1 | contig 21667 bp, 22 predicted proteins | sample MGYA00237884_ERZ534233 | MGnify/ENA primary metagenome ERZ534233 (study PRJEB26412, sample SAMN06343840) | marine metagenome | isolation source: estuarine water | place: USA: Columbia River Estuary... | reverse complement strand
TAACATGCTGGATTTAAAAGTAACACCTTTATATTTTTTAAAACCAATCACACCGTTTAAGATAGAATACGAAGTATTAAAAAATTCTAATATACTTGATGACATTTTCTATAAACTTTTATTCATTGATGGTCGTAAGATAAATTATGGTATCAGTGAGTTTATTTTATATTCTTTTTTAGCTTATGATAAAATTTTCCCTGGACAAAACACAATAATTGATAGTTCTCTAATAAAAGTAAACACTATTTCATATTTTCATTTTGATTGGTATATAAAGGAAATTAAGTCAATCGAAAATTTTATTTCCAAAATGGTAACCCCAAACACTAAAGTATTCGGACTACATCGTGAATTTTTAATAAAATGTGGCCCTGAACAAATAAAAGTGATAAACAAGTATTTAGAAACACTTGAATTTAAATTTAGATTTATATAATTATGTATCTAGCAACTGTAACATGTGATAGAGATTTTCAACAAATCCCAAAGATAGTTATATTTGACCCTTTAAACTTTACAATTGCAATAATCAGTATATAATATAACAATGTATATACCAAACAAATATAATTATGTCCCTATGAGCCGTGTAGAGATAGACGGCAAACGCAGATATGCTACACCTGATGGTGAGAAACTACCATCAGTTACTACAATATTAGACTTTACTAAAAGCGAAGAATCTAAACAAGCATTACAAAACTGGCGTAATCGTGTAGGTCATCAAAAAGCAAAAGAAATTACTACTGAGGCAGCGGGTCGTGGCACACGTATGCACAAGTGGCTTGAAGATTACATTAAGACAGGAGTACTCAATGAGCCCGGAAGCAATCCGTATAGCTTGCAAAGCCATAAAATGGCCCAATCAATCATTAATCAAGGTCTTGTTAAATGCAATGAATATTGGGGTACAGAAGTTCCTCTCTATTATCCAAAGATTTATGCAGGGACAACAGACCTAGCAGGAATACATGATGGCGATGAAGCTATAATGGATCACAAGCAAACAAACAAGCCTAAAAAGCGTGAGTGGATTGACGATTATTTTGTTCAGTTAGCCGCTTATGCTAATGCTCACAACGAAGTTCACGGAACAAAGATACGCAAAGGTGTTATTTTTATGTGTTCTGCTGATAATCTCTATCAAGAATTCATCCTCGAGGGTACTGAATTTGACAAGTACACTGATATATGGTTTAAACGAGTAGAACAATACTATATGCAATTCCTATAACGTTCTCTACGATTTAGTGATAAATAAGTGTAAATCTGTAAAGAATTACACTTATGGCCATAATACAAATCTCTAAAATACAACAGCGTTCAGGCAACCTAGTAGACCTGCCACAACTAGATGAAGCACAATTGGGCTGGGCAAATGATGCTAAACGTCTTTTTATAGGTGGTACAGGTAATGCTAATACGTATAATGAAAACATTGAAGTATTGACCTCATATTCTGATATAACTTTTAGTCAAATCACCGGCAGTGAAGGAAACTTAAACATATCAAATTCTCAAAACGGTCAACTTTTAACATATGTAGCAAGTTCTGGTACTTGGGAAAATTACGTAGGTTCTAACACCACTCAGTTATCTGGAGGAAAGCTTCAATTAGGTAATGTGAGTGGTTTACGTATTACCGGCGGTACAAATGGATATGTACTACAAACAGACGGTTTAGGTAATTTAAGTTGGACTACTCAAACAGGTGGTGGCGGTGGAACTGGTGTACCAGGTGGTGCAAACACACAGATACAGTTTAATGATGGTACTGGTAACTTTGGTGGAAACTCCGGATTTACTTTTGATTACATTACAGGCGCAACAACTATTCCAGGTACACTTGCAGTAAGTAATACAATTACCGGAACAAGATTAATATCTAATATTGCTACAGGTACAGCACCTTTAGTAGTAACAAGCACAACACAAGTTGCTAATTTAAATGTAGCAACAGCAGGCACTGTAATAACCAATGCACAACCTAACATTACATCAGTAGGCACGTTAACCTCACTAACAGTTACAGGCAACATTTTAAGTGGAAATGTATATGCCAATAGCGGTACAGTTGGTGCGGCTACCTTAACTGGTACACTGACAACTAATGCACAACCCAATGTTACAAGTGTTAGCACTTCATTTACCAATCTTACATTTGCAAATGCACAAACAATCAGTGGTAATAATATGACATTGACTACTGGTGCAAACACAAATGTCGGTACTATCACTGGTAATTGGTCATTAAGTACAGGCTCACAACTACGTGCAACATATGCTGACTTAGCAGAATATTATGAAGCAGATGCTCACTACGAACCAGGCACTGTATTAGCATTTGGTGGAGATAAAGAAGTTACAATAGCAGATGATGGTACAACAAAAGTTGCAGGCATTGTGTCAACTAATCCAGCATATGTAATGAATAGTGCATGTAAAGGTGAACATACAGTTGCATTAGCATTACAAGGTCGTGTACCATGTAAAGTACGTGGCAAAGTTCACAAAGGTGACATGCTGGTTAGTGCAGGCAATGGGTATGCTAGACCATGGAACAACCCTGCAATGGGAACAGTCATTGGTAAATCATTAGAAAACTTTGATGGTATAGAAGGTATCATTGAAGTAGCAGTCGGTAGACTTTAAAATAATAGGAAAAATAAAATGGCATCATATGTATATACAGGTAATTTAGTATCACAACAATCAGCAAATATTGCTACGGACAAAATTAGAATATCAACTACAGGTGTAGGTATTCACGCTGTTACAGGATATCCTAGAGTAGCCGGTACAGGAACAGCAACGGCAGCAACTAACAGTGCTACAGTGACTGGAGTTGGAACAGCGTTTAACACTCAACTGTCTGTTGGTGGTTGGATAGGTAATACAACCGGAACAACAGTAGGAATAATATCAAGTATTGCAAATGCTACTAGTTTAACACTAACCGCTAACGCAGGAGTAGCACTATCAAATGTTGCATACACTTTCAACAATGCAGGAGTTCCCTACGCAATTGCCACACAACAGTCATCAATTTATTCTGCTAATGATAGTTACAATACTGTTTATTGCGGTCAAGGCAACGTAGTAGCATTTCTGACTACTGGTGGTGGAGCAGGATCTGAATTCAGTATCACTGAACTTGGTGCACCACATGCCAATACAGGTACTCAATAATACAGTTTTCAGATAAATATATAATACACTTGCATTCTGTAAGTTTATGCAGTTACCCACTGCGTAGCGGCTAGAACCCGCTAATTTTATAAAGGAAAATCAAATGGGACGTCCTCTAAAAATCGCAAAGGCTCAAGCAGTCTTAACAATTACTGATACAGCAGAAACAGGCAGTATCGTTACAATCTCAGGTGGCAATTTAACAACATCTCCTACAGTTGGTGTAGCTAAAGGAATGCCATTCCAAGTAGCTACTACAGTTGGTGGTCTAACAGCAGGAGTTACATATTTTGTAAATTCAATATTGTCAAATACTACATTTGATGTATCAGCTACAGATTTAAGTGTTCAACCTCAAGTTATGGCAACAATGACTGATACCTCAGGTGGTTCAGTAAAAATGTCTGTTGGTGTTGTTGATGCTTATTTCAATAACCCAGTAGGTGGCGCAGGCTTCCCTGCAACAAATGCTAACACATATGGTGTAGTTGGTGGCAATACTAGTATTGTCGGTAAGCAAGTATTAACACGTGTTGCTATTGGTATTAATGGTACAGGTACATTGTATTCTGCTACAAATACTGCATATGTAACTGGTATTGGTACTGATTTAGCTAATACATTAAGTGTTGGTTCTGCTATTCAGGTAGCAAGCGCAAACATTAATGGTAGCACAGACTACACTAGTATAGGTTTTGCAAACACAGTTCCAGGATTAACAACAGTTGCTGTTGCTAATACACAAAATACAGGTAACATCATTGGTACTTCAGGCAATGCTCAAACATTATTAGCCAACGGAACAGTAAGATTTACTGCTAACTTAGGTGGTCTAGTTTCTGGTCAAGTTTACTTTGTTAAAGCAATCGCAAACGCGGCCGCATTCACTGTATCTAACACATTAGGTGGTGCTGAAGTTGACTTGTCAAGTGCGACCGGTACACCAGATGCACAACAAGATGTGGTTGAATTAGTTGCAAATGCAGCCGTAGCTTCAACCGGAGCCGCATATGTTTATGCAAATGATGAAGCTGGATTTATCGTTCGTCAAAAAGGTAAAACAAAATACCTAGTTACAGGTGGTACAACTGGCTTAACAGCACAATGCTATACAGCTAACGTTGCTAACACAGCATTGACACCAAACACAATGAACATCTTATCTACTGACGCAGCCTCTGCTACAGCATATGTTTCAAGTATTAATGACTATAACAGTGAAATCTTCCCAACGCAAGTTGCTGCCGGATCAATATCAGCCGGTACAGTCTATACAATTTACTTTGCCGGTACAACAGATTGGACAGCGGTTGGTGCAATGGCTAATATGACAGGTATTACATTCACTGCTACTGCCTCAGGATCTGGTACAGGTACTGCTGTTGCATATAGTGTTAACCCTGACATTATTGCTACATTCAATACTGCGGCGGCTGCTAATGCGGCTAACGGTCAACCTAATCCGATCGTAGTAATTGCTAGTGCTTAATTATGGCAACTGGTAGAACTATTAAAATGCCAAAGACCGAAACTGATATCGCTGTGCTTCAAGTTCAAGTTAAAAACATTGAACAGGACGTCAGCGAAATCAAAAATAGTCTTAAAGAGATGCATGAATGTCTTGACCGTAACGCAGAAGAAACTAGAACACTTCTAACTAATATGCGTAACGAAGATATGGTAGCTCATAAAGAACTAGGGTCAAAAGTCTCCGCACTAGAAAAGTGGAGATGGATGATGATGGGTGCAGGCATAGTGATAGGATCACTTGGTTTTGAAACATTAGCAAAATTGCTAAAATAAAAAAAAGAGACTTAGGTCTCTTTTTTTGTAAGTGATTTTAATTTCTTCTGTACAACATCAAAGTTTACTGTACTAAATAACCCAGGATGTAATGGTTTAGGATATTGATTATCACCCACCCATGCATATCCGCAATGTTCATAATTTAATACTGGTGTGAATTCTTCATCTATCTTACAAAAAAATGTATGATATGTAAATGTATTATTAACAAACTTTTGTATGGGTATTAATTTAGCGTTGTTTGGAAAGTATCCAATCTCCTCTTGGCATTCTCTATCAACACCACTGAGTAATGTTTCCCCGTTCTCAATCTTACCACCAGGTATTCCCCAATTGCCCGGATTTTTTGTATCCGTTCTAAGTAGGTATAAGAAACGTTGTGTGTTTTTGGCGTAAAAGAAGACGCCTGCCGAGATATTATTCATGTGCTAAGACATTATAGCATAAACTAAATTAGATTACAATACTATAATCACCCTGACCATACCAGCCTTCCCAAGATTTCATCCATGCACCTTCGGTATTAACATAACGATATTGTACACTGGTTGTTAAATTAGTAACATATTCTACTGTAGTTGCAGTAGCACTATCAAATGACACAAACCATTCTCCCATAGTACTATCATATTCAATAATGTCATTAGCATATGCTACAACATTACCCCATGCAATAGTTGTATCACCTTCATTACCAATGTTATCTACAATAAGATATCTAATTCCATTTTCTGCGGGAGGTAACCCTGCATTTGGTCCTGTGACTAATGGGTTAATCACGCTGTCTACAGGATCCAATGTATTTTGAGGCAAGGTATCCGGGTCAATGTCATATATTAATAATCTATCATCATTTGGATCAAGTACTATTGTGCCGACAATTTCTGTATCCATATATGGATTTTGTAACCATATTTGACTGATACCTGGACGTATAGTACCATACACATTTAATAGACTTGACCAATATAAACTTGTGTTAGGACTAGGAGGCAAATCTAAATCTTCATTATTAGGATAGAAATCCTGATTAGCCGGTAACAACTGTAAGCTATTACCTATTAACAATAATTTATATCCATATGGTGTAATCTTTTGTCTAGTACCTAATAACAAATCATCATTTTGTATATCATCGAGTGCCGTACCTGAAAATATACTAGCAATAATTTTCTCAATAACACCCATCTTTTTAAGTTTAGCCGCATTGCTAATCCATATAGGCATATAGAATTTCCAACTCATTACATCAATAGGATTGCCTGTACCTTGTGGTATGCTACGACTACTGAATGTTAGTCCATCTTGATATACGACACTCAGTGAAGTCCAATCAATAAAGTTGTCAGTAGATTGTATTTCTAATGATGGGTTAAACAATGTTCCTAATTGCTCAATCAATTGTAATTTTTGATTATAATTAGTTGTCCATAAATCTACTGTCATTCTTAATGTATAGGGTACTGGCATTAGTCTTTCAACTGTAAATGCTTGCCCTTGTACAGTTTCATATTGTTGTGTCTCACTATTATAACTACGTTGTCGTACTTGTATCTTGTCAATAAACGTAGGGTCTTGTGTTCTACGTTGGTCATATTCTAAACCGGTGATATAATATGTAATTAGTGGTGCGCTAGGTAAATTACTAGCACTGTTGTTAGCAATGATAGTACTTGCCTGACGACTACTGTCACCATACATAATTGGCACACGAACAAGTATTTCGTTACCAGCTGGGTCTTTACCTTTAGTAACGTACCAATTACTAAAGATTTTTCCAAACTGAATTAAAAATCTGCGGACCTGATTATCATAAAAGAAAGCTGCCATATATTATATTACCGGTGGTATTGGATCTGGTGCTATTGTCAAAATAGTTGATAGCGCCTGTTTCTGTGGTATCTGTGTACCACTAGTTGTAGTAGTAACATTACTGTTATTTATGAAGCTAGACTGTTGTGACAAATCTTGTTCAGTGAAGCCAGTTTGTGTTCTTACGTTCTTAGATATACGAACCCATATTCTTCCGTCCCAGCGATAAAGAAGTTGCGGTAAATAATCTGTACGTAAGAAATATGCACCTACTTGTGGATTCTGTGGGAACGCAATACCTGCTCCTGTTGGGAATCCGTTTGGTGCTTCTGCAGTTCCATCTAAGTAACCAGTTGTATATCCAAAAGTACGTGGACTACTACGTGCAATGAATTGGAATCTTGGATCACAGTCAGCACGATAGTCCATAGTATTAGGACCATATGGTTCTGTTCCAGTAAAGCCCGGTGCTACTGGATCTTGGTCAGCAGTAGCATATGTGTTATCAGCAGTGCCATAAGGACCTGTTACGGGACCAGTAGGTAATATAGTTAATACCGTGTCACCTTCAACTGCTCCCGAACCATTACCTATACGTTCAGGAGCAAATCTAGCAGTTTCTAATGTTACTTGATGTGCCAGTTGTATAGGCTCAATAAACATATCCAATGTCATATCCCAAATACTCTGTGTGGCAGCTTTGGGGATGCGTAATACTGGACTTGCTGATTTAAATTTTGTACTACGTATCATGGATACTGTAGCTGTTACTGGTGCACCATTGTTATTGGTAACAAGATTAGTCGGTGGTGCAGGCTGATTGTATTTTCCTGATAACTCTGTATTGGTTTCAAATATACCATATGTAGGTACAATATATAAATTGTTTCTATCATAACCTGATTTAGGTACTAATCTATCAGCTTCATCTAATATAGCATTATTGATTTGTAGATTTTTATTATATGTAGCAAGTATATCTTTAAGATTCTGATTAGGATCAAGTTCCCAATATACTGAATTAGGTGGAGTAATACCAATCGGTACTTCCTGTTTACTGAGATAATTCTTATCACCGAATGTAATAGTATATCCTGCCGGATATGTTCTATTAGCATCCCATAATCCAAGATAATTATCCTGATCAATTGGCTCAGATAATATCTGACTAAATTCTTCACTATCAACTAATGGTTCACATTTAATACGCCATAAATGCGGATACCATGTAGGACTAAATCCTTCACTAGCAAAGTTACCATCTGTTATTTGATAAAATCTTTTTAATGCTACTGGTATAGTTTCTTTTAATGGATTATAATCTAGTAAGTGCGGTAATTCTAATACATCACCTACCATTAGTTTCCGACCAACTAAATCAATCATATCGTTATAATGAACGGTAATAAAGATAATGTCATTATTTAAGAATAATCCAAACTGACTTAAATCAAAATCTAAATTCTGTACATTATAATGACCACGTAATCTATAAATATTAGGATCATATGTTCTATCTCTATTCTCTAAGAATAGTAAATCTTGGATATTAGTAGGATCTAATGCGTCATATTGTGGTTGTGTATAGTCAATACTCGCACCCTGATCTGTTGGTCCTAAGTATTTGTGAATATATAAATCAGTGGCGCCAACAGTAAACATCTCTGATATTGTTCTATCAAAGAATCGATAATCATTTGATTTCGTGGGGTGATATAATGAGAGTCTAGGCATATCTATTATTTATCGTTTATAGTCGGTTCAGTAAATAGAATAAGAAAATGGGTCAAATTAAAGGTTGACAACAAATGGAACATCTGCTATAATACACAAATGCGCTATAAAATTAGGAGAACTTAATGGCAACACGTAAACCCGCAAGTAAAATCATTAAAGCTAGTGATTATTCACAGGTTAAGACACTTAACCCCAGAGATCCGGATACAGAATATTTAGGTCCTGAACCTATGTTTGCCGTACAACCCGATCCAGATAGACGCCGAGTTGCACTTATGCGTAGTTTCACATGGTATGGTCGCTTCTATGGTAAAAAAGATGCTAAAGAATTCTTAGCACAATACTTAGACCTACGTAGTCGCCCACAAGAGGCTAAAATCATGCGTAAGGTTGATGAGAAAGAATGTATCAATACATTAGCTTGGTTAGCACGTATGGAATTACGTGGACTGGAACTATCTGAAACCGAATCAGATACATTACAAAATGAAATCAAGCGTTTATTAGAAACAATACATAAGCCTCAAGTGGTTGAACAATCAGCAACAGGCGCACCTGAATCACCTACCAGACCTAACATTCAGGACATTCTAAAAGATAAAGCACGTGAAGCCGGTGGAGAACTTGAAGGACTGTTTGATGAATACATTACATCAGGCGCCGGATCAAAACATACACTAAGACCAATAGATGAAGTGGCTAAAAAGAATGTAATGCCTCAACATATTAGTTTGTTAACCGATGTATGGAAAAAGAAACTGAATGAAATTGAAGAAGCATTGAAAGGTACTGATAGTCAATTAGTACAGGGTTATCAACATCTAACTAAAACACAATTGAAAAACATTGTTAAGTTTATTGAATTGGTTATTAGTGATTTAAACAGTTACATTAGTGTTAAGAAAGCCGCTAAAGCTCCTAGGGCACGTAAGGCAGTACCAGTGGAGAAGATTGTAGCAAAACTTAAGTATCTTAAAACATTCAAAGATACTGCAAGTAAACTTGACTTAGTGAGTATCAGTCCAATCAAGCTTCATGGTGCAAGTGAAGCATGGGCCTATGACACTGCGAAACGTAAGTTACACCATTTTATAGCAGATGACTATTCTAAAACATTTACTGTTAAAGGTAATACGTTGTTGGGATTTGATACCGCACAAAGTGAAGTAAAGACACTACGTAAACCTAGTGAACAGATTAAAGAAGTTATGGGTAGCAAGCCAGCCGCTCGTAAATATTTTAAAGACATTAAAGCAGTTAGTACAACACCTAATGGTAGATTTAATGAACATATGATTATTTTGAAAGCATTCTAATGAGTAAAATTGATTTAAACAAATATAGTGAATTTGTAGAAGCTGTAACAAGCAAGGCTAGTAATGACCTGACTACATTTATGGATCGTTGTGATGAACTTGATGCTAACTATATAGGTAATGGAGTACATGGTCCTGATATCAATGTACCACTGTTACTTACCGCATGTTTAGGATTAGCGGCAGAAGGTGGTGAGTTTATTGAAGTGCCCAAAAAGATGTTTTTTCAGGGCAAACCGTTAACTGATGCTGAAGTGTTTCATTTAAAGCGTGAGTTAGGAGATGTTATGTGGTATTGGATTAATGCTTGTCGTGCATTGAATCTTGACCCAAATGAAGTTATTGCAGAGAATATACGTAAGTTAGAGAGTAGATATCCCGGTGGAAGTTTTAATGCATATTATAGTGAGAATCGTAAGCCCGGCGATTTGTAAGTAATAATTGTTACCCGATAAATACAATATACGTATCTAAGGGTAACAATTATGTCAATAACGATAACAGGTGGAATATCATTTAGTGGTGGAGTGGGTATAGTTGCACCTCCATCAGTAGCAACAGCAGGATGGTATGGTGGCGGCGAACTTGGACCTAGCAAGATATCAACTGTAAATAGAATGACATTTGCAACTGATACCGCAACAGCTAGTGTGCGTGGATCATTAAGTATAGCAAGGTACGGCATAGCCGGCGCCGGAACACTTAGTGCTGGTTGGTTTAGTGGAGGATATGCTCCGTCTGTTAATCCAGGTTTTCTATCACGGATAGATAGAATAACATATGCAACAGATACAGCTACTGCAAGTGTTCGAGGTCCACTAAGTCAATTAACAGTTAATGTTGGGGGGACATATGCTGCTTGTGCAACAAGTGATGGAACTACATACGGTTGGATTGGTTCTATTGGTCAGACAACTGTAGTAAATCGTATTACATACGCAACTGATACTGACACGGCAAGTAACCGTGGACCTTTAGTTATAGGTAGAACTATCGCAACTGCAACCGGAGATACAAGTTATGGTTGGTATATAGGGGGAAATAGTAGTGTTTACGCACCACCTCAACTGTCACAGGTAGATCGTATTACATATGCAACGGATACTGCTACTGCTTCAGCAAGAGGTCCACTAACAACCGCAGTTGCTTACACAGCATCTGTTACAGACAGTACATATGGTTGGGTTGGTGCAGGCGCAGTTGGAGCTCCAACTTATAGGATTTCAACGGTACAACGTATTACATTTGCAACAGATACTGCAACCTCAAGTACTCGTGGACCTTTAGTGGCTACTAGATATAGTCACGCAGGTACGTGTGATAATACATATGGATGGTTTGCCGCAGGTTATGCAAATGCAAGCCCTACATCCTCAGTTACTCGTATTACATTTGCAACAGACACTGCAACTTCAACAGATCGTGGATTTTTAACAGGTGCATTTGCAAATCAAGGTTCAAGTTCAGGTTTACAATAAACAGTATCTACGGCGTAACCTGATAAATACATTATACAGGTAAACAACTATGACAATATCAGCTACTGCAAATATACTATCTACGCCATCTGGTCTAACACTAGATGAACTAAAACAGGCATTATTCCAAAACGTTAGATATCGTCTAGGAGATGGTATCATTGACTTGGAACTAGATCCTCAACACTATGAGGCGGCATATAACTATGCTATCAAAGTCTATCGTCAACGAGCGCAAAACGCTACGGCAGAATCTTATACTCTTTTCACAATAGAAAAGAATGTTGATACATATACACTACCACAAGAATTCATTAACGTCAGATGTTTATATCGTAGAACGGTTGGACTAGAAACAGGACCAAGTTCTAGTTCATTTGATCCATTCAGTTCAGCTATTTTAAACACATATTTGCTAAACTATAACTATGCGGGTGGTATGGCAACATATGACTTCTATGCTGGTTATGTTGAATTAGCCGCACGTATGTTTGGTGGATATGTAGTTTATACATTTGATCCAGTAACTAAAGTATTACGTATTGTTCGTGATCCAAAAGGATCTGGAGAACGTGTCCTTATTTGGGCCGATGTACAAAGAACACAAGAAGTATTATTACAAGATCCGAGCACCGGTGTTTGGATTGGTGATTGGGTATTTGCTGTATTAAAAGGTATCATTGGTGAAGCACGTGAGAAGTTTGCAAGTATTGCAGGTCCAGGTGGCGGTACAAGTTTGAATGGTGCGGCAATGAAAGCTGAATCCAAACAATTGCAACAAGAACTCATTGAAGAACTAAAACGTTATGTAGATGGATCACAGCCCCTGACATGGGTCCAGGGATAAATTAAATTGGGTTTGAGGGTAATATATAGTAGCACATTTATCTTATCCTGTTCGCATAAATATATTTATGAAAACAGATATATTCCTTCAAAATAAATATACCAATTGGTACTATTCTATAATAGATAGAGCAATAATTAGAGGCAATATAGAGCCTAATGAAAAACATCACATCATTCCTGAATCTTTTTTTATAAAAAGAAAACGTCTTGGCTCTATTGGGTGGTTAGAAGGCAATCCTGATGATATTTCTAATATAGTAAAGTTAACACCGCATGAACATTTAGTATGCCATTTGCTGTTACCTAGAATGACTATAGGTCCCGCCAAACATAAAATGCTAAAGGCAGCATTAGGTATGTCTAGATTAATGGGACCAAAACAAGAAAGAAAAAGAGTTACTGGCAGGATGTATGCTAAGTTAGTTGAAGAATTAAGGAATAGTGAAATACCAGAATCAGCAAAAATTAATTATAAAAAGGCTGGAATAGAACGGGCTAAAAAAAGAAAAGATGCAGGATTAGAAGGTACCTTCAAAAACAAAAAACATTCAACTGATTCTTTATTACTGATGAAACTTGCCGCATCAAGACCAAAATCAAAAGCATGGAAAGATAGTGCTTCCAAAAACAGAAAAGGTAGTACCCCCTTCAATAAAGGAAAAACTTTTGAAGAACTGTACGGTAAAGAGAAGGCAACTGAATTAAAAAAGAAAGTAGCCAATGTAGGTGAAAAGAATGGATTCTTTGGAAAGCAACATTCAGAAGAACAAAGAAAGAAAAAAAGTGCCGAAAAGCTTGCTGCACCTAAACTTAAGTGTTATCATTGTCTAAAAGAAGTAGACCATATGAATTATTCTAGATGGCACGGAGATAAATGTAAACATAAAGGAGAATGAAAATTATTATAGGAATTACGGGACTAATTTCGAGCGGCAAGGACACAATTGCCGACTATCTTTGCACATTTCACGGGTTCAAACGTGTTAGTTTTGCGGCATCATTAAAAGACGCAGTAGCAGCCGTGTTTGGTTGGAATAGAGAATACTTAGAGGGTTCTACTAAAACCAGTAGAGCTTGGCGAGAACAACGTGATGAATGGTGGAGTAATCGTTTAGGTATGGAAATTACCCCAAGATGGGTATTGCAATACTGGGGAACAGAAGTTTGTCGTAATGGGTTCCATAAAGATATTTGGGTAGCAAGTGTAGAGAACAAGCTACGACAAACAGATGAGAACATTGTGATTACAGATTGTCGTTTTGCCAATGAAGTTAACTCTATTAAAAGTGTGGGCGGGATAACAATGCGTGTTAATAGAGGTGAACGTCCTGTTTGGTATAGTGCGGCAGTAGACTATAACAACGAACCTGAAGGTAGCGAACAAAAACTAAAAGCTATGGTAGAATTAGGTAACTATGCAGTTCATGCCAGTGAATATAGTAGTGTGGGATTGTTATATGATTATTATATTGACAATAATGGTTCAATAGATGAGTTACATAAACAAGTGAACTCAGTGGTCAACCTGTAAGTCTCCTCGACGCCAATTAACTTCTTTCTTTTTAACTACTTCTACACAGTTAAGACATATACTACGTAAGTTAACCAAGTCAGTATTTTCTAAATTACCGTCAACATGGAATACGGTAATTTGACTAGTAAATAAACCCTTAAAGCCGCATAAATCACATGCGGCTTTTTTCTTATACCCTTTAGTTTTCCATTTAGGGGTTCTTGGTTTAAGTTTGTTTTTCTTTCGACCACACTCATCACACATGCTACGATAATGTGTGATATCACCACGCTTGTAGTTAACAGCACAGTAATTCTTCCCACAGGTATTGCATATAGGTCTCATAGTGTATTTACTCTAGGAACCTTCGAAGGCACGGATAATGGCTCTTTTTATAAGTATTCGATAAATAATAATATGCAATTAGGGTTGTAACCCTCAGAATTTTACATAAAGGAAAAATAAAATGGCATTAACATCACCAGGCGTAGAAGTAACAATCATTGACCAGAGTCAGTATCTTCCAGCTCCAACGAATTCCGTCCCACTTATTCTATTAGCAACAGCACAAAACAAAGCTGATGCGTCTGGAACAGGTGTAGCAGCCGCAACAACGGCAGCTAACGCAAATAAACTATTCCAAGTAACAAGTCAACGAGACTTAGTAAACTTATATGGTACACCGTTCTTCTATACAACGACAAATGGTACACCGATACAGGGTTATGAGTTAAATGAATATGGTTTGTTAGCGGCTTACTCAACACTAGGTGTAACAAATCGTTGTTATGTTCTACGTGCTGATATTGACTTAGCTAGTTTAGTTGGTCAAACAAGTCGTCCAACAGGTAATCCAGACTCTGGAACATATTGGTTAGATACTACAACAAGTACATGGGGTATCTATGCTTTTAATCAAACAACAGGTAGATTCAGTTTACAAACTCCTATTGTAATTTCAAATAGCACTAGCTTATCAGGTGGAGTTCCGCTAAATAGCATCGGTAGTATCGGTGACTATGCTATAAATTCATTACAATCTACAGGTAGCCCAACAGATGCATCTGGTCAAACTTATTTCTATAAGACTACTAACAATGCATGGGTTGTAGTAGGTAGCTCGGGTTGGAGATTAGATATTCCTACCATTCAAGGTTCAAATTCTAACCCAGAATTATCTGCAGGCGACACGTTTACTATTAACATGTCCGGACTATATTATGCAACAATTACTGTTCCAGATGATGGCGGTGGTGTTGGTTCAGTTCAAGGTGTAGCAGGTGAAATTAATGATTTAGGTTGGGCAGGATTGTCTGCAGAAGTACGTAGTGGTAAATTATGTATGTTCTCTAATCAGTTATTAGCATCAGGTGCCGCAACTAATGGCAGATTATTAGTAGAAGATATTTCTGGTTCTGCATTAACTGACATGGGTATTGATGTTGTTGCCGGTACAGGTGTTGGTACTTATTATCAACCAATTGTAGCATATGGTACAAGTGCTCAAATGCCATTATGGACAAGTAGTCAATCAGCCCCTCGTCCAACAGGTTCAGTATGGATGAAGGTTGGTTCAGCTGGTAACGGTTTATCTCCGGCAGTATCAGTATTCAATGGTGCTACTCAATCTTGGACTAGTAAAACAGTTTCATTGTATGTCAACGATACTTCAGCAATTGCTGGATTAGATGCTACTGGTGGCCAAGCGATACCTACAGGTACAATATATGGTCAATATTCATTCGGTGGAAGTTTACCATCTGCTCCATTATATTTATGGGAACGTATTGCTACTGGCCCAACTGTAATTACAGGTAGTGATACAAATCCTGCATTCAATAGCGGTCCTTATTACATGAACGTATATGTAAGTGTTCCTGGTAGCAGTTCATTTGGTAGTGCTTATAACTTTACTTTAGCAGATAACACAGATGCTACTGACTTTATAACAGCATGGTCTAATGCAGCCATTCCATACACAACGGCAACTATTACAACAGATGGTGCAATACAATTGACTCATACTGAAGGTGGTGTAATTCTTTTAGATGACGCAGTAAACTCATCATATGTTGCTAATGGCGTATCTAATGGTTTAATAGAGGCAGCAGGTTTTGTTATTGGAACAACAACTGGTGTAAAATATGGTCCAGACGTTACTACAGCATTCGCTGGTGTGTCAGGCACTAATGGTGCCGGTGGTGTCGGAACTGGTGCTACATTTAGAGTTCTAACCTCATATGGTTCATACATCATTAACAGTACCGGTGTAACAGCTAGTGGAAGCGGATATGCAGTTGGTGATACAGTTGTTATCAGTGGTGCTAGCTTAGGTGGTGTAGCCGGAGCAAATAACTTAACAGTCATGGTTACTGCTGTAACAAGTGGTGCAATTGATGCTGTTACATATGTATCTGGTACGGCAGCAACAGCATATACTACTGAGCTAAGTAACTGGGTTGAGTTCACATACATCTCTAATGAAGGTGCTCCTGCAGTTGCCCCTGCTAATAACACAAACTGGTTCTACTCAGTAGTAGACCAAGTTGATATCATGGTTAATTATAATGGCGAATGGTATGGATATGGTAATAGAGATTATGACAGTACTGGTTTCCCACTACCAAGTGGAACTAATGTAACTGATCCTAATGGTCCTATCATAAGTGCTAGTACACCTTCAGTTCAGAGTGACGGCACAGTATTAGAATATGGTGATCTATGGATCAATACCAGTGATTTAGAAAATTATCCGGTAATTAGTCGTTGGGAAAGTGTTAATGGCACCGATCAATGGATGTTAATTGATAACACAGACCAAACTAGTTCTAGTGGCGTATTATTTGCTGATGCTCGTTGGTCAAGTAGTGGTGCGATTAGTCCAGTAGATGATCCTATTCCAACAATCACTAGTTTGTTAGATAGCAATTATATTGATTTAGATGCTCCTAATCCAAGCTTGTACCCATCAGGTATGTTAATGTTTAACACACGCCGTAGTGGTTATAATGTTAAACAATATACAACAAACTATTTCACTAGTTCAAACTATCCAAATGCAGGTACATTTGATGCAGGTGATCCTACTAATGTAGACAACTTGCCCGAGTTCTCATACACATGGGTAACAGTAAGTGGTAACCAAACAAATGGTGCTCCATATATGGGTCGTAAGGCACAACGTGCAATGGTTGTACAGTCATTGAATGCGGCAATTGCTACTAACACAGCAATACGTGATGAAGATAACTTCTTCAACTTGCTTGCAACTCCAAATTATCCAGAACTACAACCTGGTATGATTACACTAAACAATGACCGTGGTCAAACTGGTTATATATTAGGTGATACACCAATGCGTTTAGCTGATAGTGCTACTGACATTCAAGCATGGGCTAATAACGATGCAGGTGCAGCAAGTACAGGTGAAGAAGGTTTAGTAACACGTGATACATATATGGGTCTATTCTATCCAAGTGGATTGGCAACAGACTTGTCAGGTAATCAAGTAGCTGTTCCGGCATCATATATGATGTTGCGTACATTCTTACGTAATGATACTATCAGCTATCCTTGGTTAGCGGCTGCAGGTACTCGTCGTGGTACAATTGACAATGCATTAAGTATTGGTTATATCGATAGTACAACCGGTGAATTCATGCCAATTAAGACACGTTTAGGTATTCGTGATGTATTGTATATTAACTTCATTAATCCATTAGTGTTCTTCACTGGTGTTGGATTATTGAACTACGGTAACAAGACAAGCTTCAATAGTTCAAGTGCATTAGACAGAACTAACGTTGCACGACTAATTGCTTACATACGTAGACAGTTGACATTGGCAGCAAGACCGTTCGTATTCGAACCAAATGATGCATTAACACGCAATCAAATCGCAGGTGTTGTAGAAACATTGATGGTAGATTTAGTTGCAAAACGCGGTCTATATGATTATCTTGTAGTTTGTGACGAAAGTAACAATACACCAGCAAGAATCGATAGAAATGAACTTTGGATTGATGTTGCAGTTGAGCCTGTTAAGGCAGCTGAATTCATCTATATACCAGTTCGTATATTGAACACAGGCGAGCTTGGTGGACAATAATAAAATATGATACCCCGAGAGGGGTATCTATTTAAATAGATAAATATTAATAACAGGAGAATTAAAAATGGCAATAGCCTCACAATCATTGTTTAACATGACCGTAGCATCTGACAATGCTGGCGGAAATCAGGGCTTGCTAATGCCCAAACTACAATATCGTTTTAGAGTTAACTTTTTAAACTTTGGTACTAATAATGCCACTAATGAATTAACTAAGCAAGTTATTGACGTAACTCGCCCATCAGTTAGTTTTGGTGAGATTACAATACCAGTTTACAACTCTACAATGTATTTGGCAGGACGTCACGAATGGCAACCACTAACAGTTAATGTTAGAGATGATGCTACCGGTAGTGTTTCAAAATTAGTTGGTCAACAGTTACAGAAACAAATGGACTTTGTTGAACAAGCTTCAGCCGCAACTGGTCAAGATTATAAGTTCCAAACAAACATTGAAATCTTAGACGGTGGTAATGGTACAAGTGCTCCTATCGTTTTAGAAACTTGGGAATGTTATGGTTGCTTCTTACAAGGTGCTAACTATAATAATCTAGCATATAGTTCAAATGAAGTAGTGACAATACAGATGGCAATACGTTTTGACAATGCCGTTCAGTCACCATTGACAGCAGGCGTTGGCACAAGTGTTGGTCGTGCTTTAGGTGGTACATCAACTACAGGTATTGGTGCTGGTCAAGCTTAATATATTTTAATATATTAAATGGCTGGATTTTTTCAGAACTTACTAACAGACGCTGCCGGAGGATTCTTCGGCAGCGATTACCTTCGTGATTATACTCACGCTAGTAAGACATTTAGACCCAATGCATATCAATATGCACCTAAATTCAAGTTCCTATTCCATGTGTACTTTGAAATCAATCAGAGTGCATATGCAGTAGGTTTGCCTCAAGGTGCAAACTTTGGTCTAGCAGTTAAAACTGTAAAATTACCAAGTTACTCGTTTGATACACATACGATGAATCAGTATAATCGTAAACGTATTGTACAAACTAAAATAAAATATGATCCAATTGATATCAACTTCCATGATGACAATGGAAACTTGATACGTAATATGTGGTATAACTATTATACCTATTATTACAAAGATGCTAGTAAACCCATTGTATCTGTGTCAGGTAGACAAACCAATCAAAATTCAGGTAATGGTAACAACGCTAGTCCTAATAATACAAACTATAATCTTAGAAACATTTATTCACAATCTATTACCGGCGATACTGATTGGGGATACATAGGGGAAACCGGGACTACATTTAATGGTTCTACTAGTACTGGTACTGGTCAAACTAAAATCCCATTCTTTAAAAATATTACAATATTTGGCTTCAATCAACATAATTATGTAGCATATACCTTAATTAATCCTATAATTACTAGATTTGGTCATGATACTTATAACTATGCTGAAGCCACTGGTACTATGGAAAATACCATGTCATTGGACTACGAAACAGTTAAATACTTCCAAGGTGCTATTAGTGGCAAAGAACCTAGTAACATTGTAGCTGGATTTGGATTAAACGATCATTATGACAGAGTTCCTAGTCCTATTACTAGACCAGGTAGTCAAGCTAGTATATTAGGTCAAGGTGGTTTAGTCGATGGAGTAAGTGGTGTCATAGATGATTTATCAGGTGATAACACTAATGTTCTAGGTGCAATACAAAAAGCAGGTGCAACATTCAATACTCTTAAAAATATGAATCTAAAACAAGCTATTAAGAGTGAAGTTACAACTGGTATTACTAATGCTATTATGAATCCAGTTAATAATACAGGCAGAAATGTATTGTTTAACTTACCTATATTTGGTTCTACTCCAAATCAATATCAACAAGCAAATGGTAGAGCACTAGTTCCTCCTCCTATAAATAACTAATATAGGAACATATCATGGCAAGAATAATAGATGAACGCACCTCATTAGACTTAACAGTAAAAATATTTGATGATTTTTATTCATTCAACATGATAGTGAATGGTAATGAGTATGATATTGTTAACGGATATTTTAAAACAGTATGCGATACAAAAAATATTGCTGGTAACTTTACTGCATTTTTATTCAGAATATCACAAGAAACAGGAATACCTGTATTAGATTTATTAAATCAAATTCAAGGCACCGGTAGCAAATTACAAATGAACCAAATAATATCATACTATCTAAACAGTTTTAAATCTAAAACAAGTTTGTATGGTGTAAGCACCGTACCGCAATCTAATCAACCAGTAGCACGTAATATCGTGCAATAATCATGGCAAAGTTTGCTCAAGGTACATTCACCCCAAAAAATGCTCAAAAATATATAGGTAAACATACCCCTAGATATCGTAGTGGATGGGAACTTACATTTATGAATTTTTGTGACACTAACAAAAATGTATTGTATTGGGCTAGTGAAGCCATAAGCGTACCCTATCGTAATCCATTTACTGGACAACCAAAAACATATATCCCGGACTTCTTTGTTGTTTATCAAAATAAGTATGGTAAAAACATTGCTGAAATAGTTGAGATTAAACCCAAGAAACAAAGTCTTATAGAGAGTAAGGTTGCTAATGCTAAAGACAGAATGGTAGTAGCAATCAATCATGCCAAATGGCAGGCTGCAATGGCCTATTGTAAACATTATGGATACACCTTTAGAGTGATAACTGAGGATGACCTTTTCTATAATGGGCGAAGCAAGTAACTAAATACTTGTATGACAAAAAAATTAAACGAATTATTTGAGTTACCACAAGATGAGATTGACAGCTTGCATTTTCCTATACCAGAAAATGCACGTGACATAACCACTGATGCATTAAGTGCTTTAGAGAAGATTGACAATGCATTGCCACAAGTACGTGGATTAGATGCTAGTGATAATGAGTTAGATGAATTAGCGCAGATGGCTGTAGATAGTTTTAAAGATTTAAGTGATTTGGGTATGCAAGTTGATAGTAGATTTAGTAGTGAGATTTTTAGTGTTGCTAGTAACATGTTAGGTCATGCTATTACAGCAAAGACTGCTAAATTGAATAAGAAGTTAAAGATGATTGATTTACAGCTTAAGAAAGCACAGTTAGACCAGAAGTTAGCTGGCAAAGCCGAAGAGATAGAGAACACACCAGTTGGTGAGGGTAAAGCATTAGACCGTAACGAGTTGCTTAAGATGTTAGCCAGTAAAGAGCCGGCCGATAAATAATGAGATAGGAATAAAAATATGTCAGTAACATTTAGTGGAGCATTTACATTTAGTGGTGGTGGGTTTACAGCTACGTTGGCACCTCCATCAACAAACACTCAAGCCTGGTTTGGTGGTGGACAACCGGGACCCCTTTCAACAGTTGACCGAATTACATATGCAACTGATACAGCAACTGCAAGTTTGCGTGGTCCGTTAAGTTCCCCTAAATATAGTTTGGCTGCAGCCGGTAATGCAACTGACGGATGGTTTGCCGGCGGTTACCCGGGACCCCTTTCAATGGTACAACGAATAACATATGCAACAGATACTGCTACTGCAAGTGTACGTGGTCCACTTAGTGCGGGTAGATATTCTTTAGCCGCAACAGGTAATACAACTGATGGTTGGTTTGGCGGCGGCTTTCCACAACCTGCCCAGTCTACTGTAGACCGAATAACATATGCAACCGATACTAATACCGCGTCACTACGTGGTCCACTTAGTGTGGGTAGATATATTTTGGCTGGAGCAGGTAATAGTGATTATGGCTGGTTTGGTGGTGGAGGCCCGGGACCCTTTTCAAGAGTAGACCGTATTACATTTGCAACCGATACGGCAACCGCGTCGGTCCGTGGGCCACGTAGTTTAGC
>ENA-OSIY01000503-OSIY01000503.1-marine-metagenome-genome-assembly--contig:-NODE-503-length-21711-cov-7.354119_pt1 | contig 21711 bp, 26 predicted proteins | sample MGYA00237884_ERZ534233 | MGnify/ENA primary metagenome ERZ534233 (study PRJEB26412, sample SAMN06343840) | marine metagenome | isolation source: estuarine water | place: USA: Columbia River Estuary... | reverse complement strand
ATTATGAAGTACTTCGTTCTGTGTTACAAGAAACTGATATGCTTTCTGAACAAGAAATCGATCGCACAATTTATCAAGCTAAAGGCTTACACGAACAAGACGAAAGTTTTTTTGAAAATATGTCTGATGCATTATCTGCAGCAAATGTTTCATCAAATCTAATACAACTAGTTATACAAACATATAACACGTTATCACCAGAAGAAAAAATAGCATTCAAAGAAAATTTTAGAACTCATTCAATTGAATCATATGTTAACGGAGAAGGATATAAACCATTTGTTAAATTTTGGCCTTTAAAAGGCCCAGATCAAGGTAGAGGAGAATTACCAGTAATTCTAGCAGTAGCAGATAGTAGTTCTGGAGGGAATCAAGATAAAGATATCCAAATGGAAAATGGTGAAAAATGGGAAGTAAAAGAATTAGGAGAACCTTCAAATTATCATTTTGATCCTGCGGGGGATGGAGATGCTAATAGATATGACATAACATTTGAATTAAGAGATTTTTATAAAACAGTTATAGAACCATATGCTGATTTAGGAGATGTTTTTAGTACACTATCTCCAATGGTAGATCCAGAATCTCATGAAGCATTAAAAAAAATGATTGAAATTTTAGATACTCGATTTGCAAATAAAAATCAAAATCCTACTTCAGTTTCTATATTTCGTGAAGTTGCAATGGGATATTATTGGCAAAATTGGTATTTAGGATTTCAAGAACTAAATAAAATTTTCTATCAAACAAAATTAGATACTGATGTTAGAGATACAAGAGTAACTACTAATCAAGACGGTAAGAAACAATCATATTGGGTAAGCGACGACGAAGCTGAAAAAATTAGTGTTGCTTCTTCAACTAATAAGCCAATTACAATAAACGTAGGAAATATAATAGATAATGAAAACAAAGAAGTAATTATTTGGTTTAAACGATTAGAAAGAACCATGTTAATAAAAGAACCATCAGCTCTTGTACAAGGATTACAAAAAGTAAAAAATACATTCTTTGCTGGTATCACCGGATTAATTTGGTATTTTGATAAAGAAACTACCCCACATATAGGAACAGCTAGTGACTTTGTAATTGCATCAGTTACAAAAGGACATTATCGATTTAGACTTAGAAATAAAGTCCCTAAATTGGATAGTTATACATTTATGGCTGATCAAAGTTAGGATAAGAAGTGAGGACACAACTATTGTGCACATTTGCACATAAAACAAATTTAGATATAGTTACAGAATATATCAAGCAAAACTTTGAAATTCCAGAAAAGCGAATTTTTATTTTTGCAAATCATTCTAAGCGTAATGAATTATATTGCACATTTAATGCAGAAAATAATGAGTATCGTGGAAAAAATACAATTTCTATACACAGAAAAAAAGAAACTAATACATTGTATACGGTTAATGCATTAAATGAAGTTATCAAAGACTTAAATAATGGTATACTAGATAAAACAATGATTATTCCATGGGAAGCATATGAAAATTCCTTTATATTAGTAGATGATCCAGGATATAAAAGAATAGATTTGGTATTTGTGCGAAGAATTAATTTTTAGATATATTTATATATAGAAAGAAAATAACATCATGATCAAATTAAAAAAAATATTAAAAGAAGGATTTGCATGGGAAAGAAATGCAGATGGATCTTTACCAACATTAGCAGACGCTACTACAAATCATCAAAAAAATCTTCAAGAACAATCTTTAAATAGATTACAGCCATTAATTGATATGGGATTTGAATTAGAAAAAATAGAAAACGGTTCAACTGTAGCTACATTAGAAAAAGGATCTAATAATATCATATTAATTATTGGAACAAATGCTGTATTTAAAGGATTATATACAATTGCTGGTAAAAAAGGAATGTTAGCTGGAACAATTGATGATAAATACATGGAAATAATTAAAGCTAAAGTTTCTAAAATGGGTATAACAGAAGTCTTAAAAGACAAAGACGGAAATGTACGAACAGATTTAAAATACAAAGATAATCAAAACTATCAACCAAGAATTGAATTGAAAAATACAAAAATGGGAAGTGGTACAAATCTTACAATAACAGTTAGTATAGATGGAAGTAAACCATTTGATATTGAATTTGATGATTATGAAGAAATAGATGATCATGGATATGAAAAAGCAATTTGGCTTATGGGATCAGATGCAGGTGGAAACGATTGGGGAATGGAAGGATCGATGGCATTTCATGGAGAAATAGAAGATTTTGATATTGACACATTAGAAAAAGACGAAGCCGGATCAAAAAATTAAGGAATACATGATTAAATTAAAAACATTACTATCTGAAAAGTTTTTAGGCTTTGGTATTGGTCAAGGTAAACCAATTAAAGAACAAGCATTATACAAAACCATGGCTGATATGTATAAAGCTTTAAAGTCTGGACAAGTTGATGCTGCAGGAATGGCAGAAATATTAAAAAGATCAGATATGTCAGTTGTTTCATTTGATAGAAGTGGAATAACATTTGGAAATGATTCAGAAGCAGCTATTCAAAGTGTGTTTGCTGCAATCAAAGATATTAACACATTAAATAATGTATTTCAAATATTAAAAAGATCAGTAGAAGATTATATTGATGATGTCGGCGATGAACTTTATGATAAAAATTTCCATGGAGGAGCAAATGTTCCTACAGTAAGACAATCATTACAAAGACTTGGATACCAAATTAAACAATAAAAAAATTAAACAATTACACAATTAACTTTGAATTAACGAATTAATTACTTATAATATAATTAATAAATAAACAAATAATAACAATTAAACAATTAAAGGATACAATATGAGTTTAGACTTAAACGCCATAAAGGCGAAACTTAACCAATTAACAACAACTAACGACAGAAAAAATAACTATTTCAGACCAGAGCCTGGTAAACAAAGAGTAAGAATTGTCCCTTACGTTCACAGAAAAGAAAACCCTTTCCTAGAAATGTATTTCCATTATGATATTGCAAAGAGAAGTATGCTCTCTCCAATAACATTCGGCAATGCTGATCCAGTAGTAGAATTTGCTGAAAAGCTTAAGAAAACTGGTGATAAAGATGACTGGTTAATGGGTAGAAAAATTGAACCTAAAATGAGAACATATGTTCCTGTTATCGTAAGAGGTAAAGAGAATGAAGGTGTTAAATTTTGGGGATTCGGTAAACAAATTTATACTGAATTATTATCAATTTGTTCTGATGAAGATTATGGCGATATCACAGATTTAATGTCTGGTAGAGATATTGACGTAGAATTTACACCAGCTGTAACTAAAGGTGAATTTCCTAAAACATCGATTCGTGTAAAACCGAATGCTCAGCCAGCAACTGAAGATAAAGCTATCGCAGAGAAAATCTTAAATCAACCTGTGATTACTGACATTTATCCTGAACCAACTTATGAAGAATTAGAAAAAGCATTAGCTGAATGGATGAATCCAGAAAATGCAGATACAGATGTAGCTACTAACTCAACACTAGAAGCTCCAGAAGCTCCTACAAAAAAATCAGCTCCAGCAGCTAATAAAGTTGAAGATGTTGCATCAGCATTCAATGATTTATTTAATTAATTCATAAAAGGAGTTATACATGGCAAAGGGTAAAAGCAAAGTAGAACTGTCTGACAGTTTAGCAAATTCTTTGGCAGATAGCATTAATAAACAATTTAAAGGGCAGTCGTTAAAAACTGCCTTTTTCTTGGATGGAGATGACGATTCGCCAAGTAATGTAAAGGATTGGATTTCTACCGGGTCTGATATGTTAGATTTAGCAATATCAAATAGGCCAGAAGGCGGATTTCCAGTAGGTAGAATCACAGAAATAACTGGATTAGAAGCATCTGGTAAATCATTATTAGCATCCCACGCATTAGCAGAAACACAAAAGAAAGGTGGTTTAGCAGTATACATTGATACTGAAGCTGCAACTAGTTCTGAGTTTTTAACTGCTATTGGGGTTGACTTAAAAACAATGTTATATGTTCCATTAGAAACAATTGAAGAAATATTTGAAACAATTGAAACTATAGTTGAACAAGTAAGAAAATCAGAAAAGGATCGTTTAGTAACTATAGTAGTGGATTCAGTAATGGGTGCATCTACTAAAATTGAAATGGATTCTGAGTATGACAAAGATGGTTATGCAACTTCAAAATCAATCATATTATCTAAAGCAATGCGTAAGGTTACTAACTGGATTGCCCGCGAAAATATATGTTTGATATTTACTAATCAGTTACGAACAAAATTAGGTGTTACGTTTGGCGATTCCTGGACTACTTCCGGTGGTAAGGCAATTCCATTCCATGCATCTGTAAGACTACGATTAAAAAGTACCGGACAAATTAAAGCAAAAGACCAACATGGTGTAGAACAAATTGTTGGTACTAAGACAAATGTACAAGTAGTTAAAAACAGAATGGGTCCTCCGCATCGTAAAATTGACTATGAAATCTATTATGATTCTGGTATCGATAATTACGGTGGGTGGTTAAATACCATGAAACAATATAATTTAGTGAAACAGGCAGGTGCTTATTATACATTCGATGATTTAGATTTAGAAACTGGCGAAGTTTATAACGAAGTTAAGTTCACATCAAAAACATTTGCAGAAAAAGTATTAAGTCACACTGAAGTAAAAGCTAGATTATACGCTCGTATATGCGATGCATATATATTCAAATATCAAGCAGGAATAGATGGTGGTATTGATGATGTTATAATCACTGATGAAGTTTACGACGAAGAAGGATAATTTCTTTGAAATGTGAATAAAATTCATTATATTATAGTATGAATAGATATCAGCAATTATTTAAAGAGTTACAGAAAGAAAAGTTGAGTGCGCCGTCAGACGTTAATGATCATATTATGGTGTTTGACGGCACCAACACTTTTATCCGTAGTTTTGGAGCCACTCCTTCTACAAATGAAGACGGTGAGCATATAGGAGGAATAACTGGATTCCTTTTTTCAATTGGTAAAGCAATTAGAGATTTTAAACCTAGTAGGGTAGTTGTAGTTTTTGATGGTAGAGGTGGATCTAGACGAAGAAAAACTATATATTCAGACTATAAAGCAAATCGAGCTAATAAAACTAAATTAAGACGACACGATCATCATTTTGCTAGCATAGAAGATGAGCAAGAAGCAATGCGTCATCAATTTAGTAGATTAGTATCATATTTAGATAATTTACCAGTTACATTAATCTCAATCGATGGCATCGAGGCAGATGATACTATTATGTATATAACTGATATGTATAAAGATATTAGTCAAAAGATTACAATAGTATCCACGGATAGAGATTTCTATCAATTAGTAAGTCCGCAAGTACAGATCTGGTCACCTATCAAAAAGAAGATGTACGCCACTCAAGACATAGTTGACGAATTTGGGGTTCACCCGAATAACTATGTCGTATACAGAACGTTTACTGGCGATAAATCAGATAATATCCCAGGCGTTAAAGGCTTTGGAGATAAAACGATATTAAATTGTGTACCAGAATTAGGTAATGAAACTGAATTTACACCAGATGCATTATTTGAGAAATCAGAGTTACTCAAAGAAGATGTTAAAGTAGGCAAGAAATATCAAACTATATTAGATTCAAAAGAAATAATTGAAAAAAATTATAGATTAATGAATTTGCGATTATTAGATATTTCAGCAACACATACATCCAATATCAGAAGTATCATTAATGGGCCTATCCCACAATTAAATAAATTAGAATTTCAACGAATCTTCATGGAAGATAAGATGTGGTCTACTATGAAAAATTTACCAGATTGGTTAAATAATACTTGGTTATCATTACAGGCTTTCGCAAAACAAACACACAATTAAATTTGGATAGTAATATCTTTTTTATTATAACAATTATATGACAGATCAATTAACAGAATATGGATGGGGCTTTCAAGTCAAGACAATATCAGCAATGTTTACCGATCGGATATTTTTACAACAAATTGCTGATATTATACGACCAGAATACTTTGAATCTGATGCAAACCAATGGTTATTAAATGTTATACTAGACCACTTTAAAGAATATAAGACACCACCGTCTAAAGATGTATTAAAAGTTAAAGTAACAGAGATTGAGCAGGATATACTAAAAACTGCAATATTAGAACAACTCAAAGAAGTTTTTCGATACATGGAATCTGATGATTTATCTTTCGTGAAAGATGAAATTTTAAAATTTTGTAAGAATCAAGAGATGAAACGAGCTATCATGGAATCTGTTAGTTTATTAAAGCACGGTAACTATGATGAAATAAAATCTAAAATGGACTTAGCTCTTAAAGCAGGAGCTGATACTAATATTGGATTAGAATATAAAAAGGATATTGCTCGTAGGTACAATCAAGCAGCTCGTCATTGTATTGGTACTGGGTGGGATGTCATTGATGATTTAATGGACGGCGGATTAGCCCGAGGCGAATTGGGTGTAGTAATGGCTCCTGCGGGTATTGGTAAATCTTGGTTATTAATTAATATTGGAGCAAATGCAATGAAATCTGGTAAAACGGTATTGCATTATACATTAGAGTTAAATGAAGATTATGTAGGTCAACGATATGACTCCGTAATTATGGGTATTAATGCTCAGAACTTAAAAAATTATCAAACTGAAATACAAGAACGTATGGAAACCCTTAAGGGTGATTTGATAGTAAAGTATTATCCAACTAAATCGGTTGGTGTAATTGGGCTTAAAGCACACTTAGAAAAGACTATAATGCTAGGTCAGAAACCGGATCTTGTAATTGTCGATTATGGTGACTTATTAAAAATTAATACCAAGAAAGATAAACACGAAGCGTTAGAAGAATTATATGAAGATTTGCGAGGTATGGCAGGCGAATATGAAATACCAGTATGGACTGCATCGCAAGCAGGTAGAAGTGCATTAGAGGAAGATATTATTGAAGCAGATAAGATTGCATCTTCATATGGTAAAGTAATGGTAGCTGACTTTTTAATGTCATTGTCAAGAAAGGTTGAGGATAAAATGTCAGGTACAGGAAGAGGCCACGTAATTAAAAATAGATTCGGACCAGATGGTATTACATTACCATGTAAGATTAATACAAATAATGGACAATTTCAATTCTTTGAACCACAAACAGCACAAGGCAAGGAAACAACAAAAACAATGAAAACTGGTGAGAATATTATGAAACAAAGTTTATCACAAAAGTTCAGAGATATGAAGAATACTTTAGGGTAAACAATATTTATTTAAAATAAAGGATCGGGTAGAATTACTCGACCTTTTTTTGTCTAAAAACAGTTTTAATATTAACAAAAAAGATTACAATATGTATTTTACAACTCAAAAGAGCGAAATCTTAACTCCTAGATTAGCATTTAAACCATTTCGATATCAGTGGGCATATGATTATTGGTTCCAACAACAAAATGCACATTGGATGTTCCAAGAAATTAACATGCAAAAAGATATTTCAGATTGGAAAAATGAATTGACTCTAGAAGAAAAAAGTGTAATCGGCCAAATTCTTAAAGGATTTTTTCAATCCGAAACCCAAATTGCAGATTACTGGAGTACTTACATTACGAACTGGTTTCCTGTTCCTGAAATTAGAATGATGGCACAAACATTTAGTTCATTTGAAACTATACACGCTGTTGCATATTCTTATTTAAATGAAGTATTACATTTAGAAGATTATGAAGCATTTTTATCAGATCCATCTATTATGGATAAATTAGATATGTTAATTAATGTAGATAAAAATGATGATTCATTAGAGAATATTGCAAGATCATTAGCATTGTTTAGTGCATGTGCTGAAGGAATTCAATTATTTTCATCATTTGCTATTATGCTTTCATTGAGAAAGAAAAACTTGATGACGGGTATTGGACAACAAATGATATTTTCGATTAGAGACGAATCATTACACTCCGAAGCTGGCTGTAAATTATATAATACATTAATTGATGAAAACCGTGGACTATATTCGCCAATATTGGAACGCGATATTATTGACGGATTTAATTTAGCATTACAAAATGAATTTGCATTTATCGATGAAGTGTTTAAATTAGGTGATTTAGAAACAATTACCAAAGCACAAGTTCAAAATTTCATGTATGATAGAGCAAATAGAAAGTTAAAGGAATTAAGAGTTAATCATTCATACCCAGTAGATGAAGAATTACTTAAAGAAATGGATTGGTTTTATATATTAGTATCAGGTGAACAACAAACAGACTTCTTTTTTAATCGTGAAACTGGATACGCAAAACCAAATGCTGATTGGGAAACTGAAGATTTATTTTAATAATACATAATATGACAGAAAAAATAGAAACCCATCCTATAGCAAAAAAATTAGGGTGGAAAGTAGGAGAAGATTTTCCGGTAGAAGGGAATAATGCTCTTTATTTAACAACAATCCAAGGTGAATATTTACAAAAAGGAGAAACTCCAAATGCTGGATATAAAAGATTAGCATCCACTGCTGCTAATTATCATAATGATCCTACATTAGAGCCTAAATTTTATGATATATTATCAAAGCTTTGGTTAATACCATCAACACCAGTTTGTGCTAACTTTGGAAATGATAGAGGACTTCCAATATCATGTTTTTCCGGAAAAGTTGGCGATGATATGTTTGAGTTAAACAGAAAAAGTACAGAAATGTCAATGCTTTCAAAAGCGGGTGGTGGTACGGCATATGATTTTTCATCAATCAGACCAATTGGATCACCAATTAGAAATGGTGAAAATGGTAAATCTGATGGTATCATTCCATTTATTAAAGGATATGACTCTTGGATATTGGCATCCAAACAAGGAAGTTTAAGACGCGGAGCTGTTGCAATTTATTTAAATGCAGAACATGAAGAATTTCCAGACTTCTTAGAAATTAGAGAACCAAAAGGCGAAGTTCAGAGACAATGTCATAATATACATCAAGGTGCAATATTCACTGATGAGTTTATGACTAAAGTTGTTGAGAAAAATGGCAAAGAACGAGAATTGTGGTTAGCAACATTGAAAAAGCGTGTTAAGACTGGCGAACCATATACAATGTTTATTGATAATGCAAATAAAGTAGTTCCAGAATGGTGGAAGAATTATGATTTAAAAATTCATCATTCTAATTTATGTTCTGAGATATTTTTACCTACTGATGCAAATCACTCCTTAGTTTGTTGTTTAAGTTCATTAAACTTAGCTAAATACGAAGAGTGGAAAGATACCGATACAGTATTTTTAGCAACATTGTTCTTAGATGCAGTTATTTCAGAATTTTTAGAAAAAGCTAGCGATATTAAAGGAATTGAAGACACAGTTCGGTTTGCTGAGAAATCAAGAGCATTGGGTTTAGGTACATTAGGATGGCATTCATATTTGCAGTCTAAAATGATTCCATTCCACGGATTAGAAGCAAGATCATTAACTAGACTCATATTTGGTGATATTCGTAAAAAAGCAGAGGAAGCTACTTTATGGATGGGCGAAAAATATGGATCTCCATTATGGTGTGAAGGAACTGGTAGACGCAATTTAACATTAATGGCAATTGCACCAAATCGTAGTTCATCTAAATTAGCAGGCGGAGTATCCCAGGGTGTCGAACCATTAGCTGGAAATGTATATGTTGATGATGATGCTAAAGGACTTCACATTAGAAGAAATCCTTATTTAGAAAATTTATTGATTTCTAAAGGAAAAAATTTACCAGAAGTGTGGGATCAGATATCAGAAGATAAAGGTTCTGTACACAACGTAAGATGCTTAACTAAAGAAGAAAAAGAAGTATTCTTAACATTTAAAGAAATCAATCAATTAGAATTAGTTCGACAAGCAGCAGTTCGCCAAGAATATTTAGATCAGGGACAAAGTATTAATTTAGCATTCTTTCAAGATGCTCCAGCAAAATGGATTAACCAAGTTCATATTGAAGCATGGAAGTTAGGATTGAAAGCGTTATACTATTTAAGATCTGAATCTAACTTAAGAGCTGATTCAAAAATGCAAAGAGATTTATATTCAGAATGTTTGGCGTGTGAAGGTTAATTCCGCGCTAAACGTATTTATTATAAAGGAATATTGTGATTAAATTAAAAAATTTATTATTAGAAACATCAAATATTAATAAAATTGAGGAAATAGGACCTCAAAATTTTATTGAGCTATATTTGGATTGGTTAGAAGAGCTATTAAATGATTTAGAAGATTCTAATGATATTGAGAATATCACAAGATACGATACAGTATTAAATGCTAGGTTTGCATTAGACGATGCTAATTCTACGGAAATTATACAATATCTACAACGAAAATATGGTAATGATGTTAATCGGATAATATTAAGAATAATCGGCGATACAACAAAATATGATGCATCTGGAATAGATACACCAAATGATCCAACAATGTAAGGTTGGATATTGAAATAAAATATCATATTATATTAATAATAAAATAAAGTTATGACAAAAGAACAAAGACAAAACTTAGAATTAGTTAAATCTGGTTTCGCAAATGGTATATCTACACAATTAGCAACTAAACAAGCTATATTCGGTCCAGACGCTAAATTAACTACAGAAGAAAAACAATTAATCATCGATGAAGCTGCACGTCACTATGGTAGATTCTTAACTGCTTTGGGAGTATTATGGGAATTAGATCCAAATTCTGACAATACGCCTAAACGTGTAGCAAAAGCATATGTTAATGATTTGTGGAGAGGTAGATACGAACCAATGTCAGATATCACATCTTTTCCATCTGACGGTTATGACGGTATTGTATTTGAAGGTGGTATTCCATTAACATCAATGTGTAGTCATCATCATCAAACAATCGAAGGATTAGTTCATATTGCTTATATTCCAGCAGAAAATGGCAATGTAGTAGGTTTAAGTAAATTAAATCGAGTAGTAGACTACTTTGGTAGAAGAGGTGCAATACAAGAGCAATTAACAGTTGCAATTCAGCATGCAGTTGACGAATTAATTACTAATAATAAAGGAGTAGCTGTTATGATTGAAGCTACCCATAATTGTGTATCATGTAGAGGAGTTAAACATAGAGGTGCATCTATGAAGACTGCAAAATTATCTGGAGCATTTTTAGACGATGGTAATGCTCGTTCTGAATTTTATCAATTTGTAAAAGGTTATTAATGAAAAGATTACACGTAAAATTAATTAAGTGGATATCCAATAAATTCGGATACAAGATTGCAATGCTTAAAGCAGCAAACGGAACAACAACTGTTGACGGAGATATTGAACTATTAAGATATGTTGATATATCCGGATATTTCTTTAAGAAAGAACCACTTAAAAGAAATTATCCAAAGCCTGTATTGTATCCGTCAGCGTTTGTAGAACCTGAACGAATTACAACATTAACGCATGAACAATTAAAAGAGTTAGGATTAACAATTGATGTGGATGCAACTAATTGTAAAAACTACAAAGAAGCATCTAAAGTACAAGACCAAATTATAAATGGAGATGTTAAAATTAATATCATAAAGAATAAAAAACCAAAGAAAAATGGAAAAGTTTAAATCAACTAAATTATTTGACGGTTACTCAGCTTGTTTCCGTCAATGGAAAGCAGACGGTACTCATTGTAGATTCTTGCATGGTTATGCAGTTTCATTCCGAGTATGGTTTGAAGGTGAGTTAGATCACAGAAATTGGGTATTTGACTTCGGTGGTATGAAGCGAGCTAAAACAACTATAGGTGGTATGAGTCCTAAAGAGTTCTTTGATCATATGTTAGATCACACTACAATTGTAGCAAAAGACGATCCATACTTAGAAACATTTGAGAAAATGAATGAAGATGGAATTATTCAATTAAGAGTAATGGATCAAGTAGGATGCGAGCAGTTTGCAAAATATTTGTATGACGTTATTAATATATTTTTAAGTGTAGAGACTAAAGGCAGAGTTAAGGCAGTTAAAGTAGAAGTTTACGAACACGAAAGAAACTCAGCAAGTTACGAAGGATAATGGAAAGAATAGTTACAACATGGGAGGAAAATGGTATGTTATATACAATAACCGCTACTCCAATTACGAAAAACCAAATACCGACATCGTTTGGTAATAAAACAGAAATATTATCAGTTTTTGAATATTTAGGAGGAACGCCTCCTGCGGGCACTGGCGAAAAGGTTTATAAATATGCAACTAGTATTAGTGCTAAAATAGAAACTAAAGAAGTTAGTAGTGCAAAATATACAGGTAAAATAATGTTGTATGAAAGACAAATGTTAGATGTATATTTTAATAAAGACACTACCGCAGTTCCAGTTCCAGAAAATAATACAGAGTCAGCATATGACCCAGATTTAGACGATTTACCATTTTAAGTTATGAAAAATAGAATAGAAGATTACGATAAGGTATTACCTATAGTAGAATTATATAGATGCGTTCAGTCAGAAGGTTCTCGATTTGGCAGACCTACTATTGCTATTAGAACTACGGGCTGTACCCATAGATGTTATTTTGGCGAAGGAGGTTGGTGTGATAGTTGGTATACAAGTATACACCCAGAAAAAGGTACATTTACTTTTAATGACATTATTAAGATATACGATGAAAATCCGCATATCACCGAAATGATGTTAACGGGAGGATCTCCGACAATGCATCCACAATTAGTTAATGAATTAACACACTTTGCACATGAACGAAACATTCTTATCACGATTGAAACTGAAGGTTCTCATTTTATTGATACAGATTATCCAATTGGATTAATTAGTTTGAGTCCTAAGTTTTCGAATAGCGTCCCTGTTTTAGGAGTTAAGACTCCGCAAGGCGCAATTGTTGACGAAAAAATGATTATTCAACACAATAAATTGAGATTGAATACTTCAGCAATACAGAAAACAATAACATATCACGTGGATTATCATTATAAGCCAGTATGGGATGGGACTGATACAAATTTACAAGAGATTGAGTTATTTCGTGTTACAATGGGAATACCTAAAAATAAAACATATATTATGCCAGCTGGCGATAATAGAGAAGAATTAATAAAAATGTATCCAATTGTATTTGAAATGTGCGCGGAAAATGGTTACAACATGACCGGCAGAGATCATATCATTGCATATGACACTAAACGAGGAGTATAATGAAAAAAGAATTAATTTATTTTGGTGCAGATTGGTGCGGTCCATGTAACATGATAAAACCGCAATTACAGGCATCTGGGTTATCAATTAGATATGTTGATATTGATGCAAGTCCACAAATGGCATCGCATTATGGAATTAGAAATGTCCCGACTATTATTTTAGTTGGTAATGGTGAGCTTATTAGTAGAAAAGTAGGAACTTCTATAACAGTAGAAGCAGTAAAACAAATGTTAAATTAATAAAAAAGGAATAAGTTATGGAAAAATCAATGAAACCAATTGGAGATCAAGTACTTCTTAAACAACACGAAAAGAAGGAAAAAACTAGTAGCGGAATTATCATGATGGACGGATTAGATGGTGAATTCGTATATGCAGATGTTGTTAAAGCTGGTGATGGCTTATTTACTCATACTGGAGATAGAATTCCAATGACGTGTAAAATTGGCGATGTTGTGCTAGTTAATAAGTACAATTTAGGATCTCAAAAAGAAGTTATGTTGGATGGGGTAACATATATCCTTATCCGAGAATCTGAGATTGCAATGATTTCAGAATGATTGAAATTTTAGGTTGGATAAGTACAATAGCAATTCTCCTCGGCGCGTATGTCAATGCTCGAGGAAAATCTGCTATGGCAATGTATGTGTGGATCATTGGAGATGTGGGCTGGATTATATATGATATTCATATAAATAATTTTAGTCATCTGACACTAAGTGGTGTCATAATTATGTTAAATATTTACGGGATATATAGACTATGGAAATCTTAATAACTAAAAATCAAATTCAAACTAGAATTAAACAAATGGCAGTTGACATTGCATTAGACCATTTAGATAGCGGAAACTCATTACCACCAGTATTTGTGTGTGTATTAAATGGTGGGTTTATGCTATTTAATGATTTAATACGAGAATTAAAACGTCGGAGTATAGATGTTGAAGTTGATTTTATTCGAATAAAGTCATATAATGGTAGAGATAATTCAGAAGGAGTTACTGTGCTAAAAGAATTAGAAGTTGATCTTAAAGGAAAACGAGTATATATCGTAGACGATATGTGCGAAAGCGGGGCAACTTTAATAGAAGCAATACATATGGTATCGAGTCGATTACCAATTGATACTAAAGTAGTAACAATGATAGAACGAACGAATGGTAAACATTTATCAGATCATGTTGGGTTTACTATTGACACTGACCAATGGTTAGTAGGTTATGGATTAGATAATAATCAATTAGACCGAACATTGGAAGATATTTACACTATAAATTAAAATTAATGTATCAAGCAATAAATTATCACAAAAAAACTAATATGATTCATATCTGGGATGACCAGGAAGGATATCATATGATACCATTTAAACCATATGCGTATTTGCCAGATAATAACGGAGAATTTAAAGCATTAAACGGTACAAGATTAAAACGAGTAACAGGTAACCATAAAGATAATTCACAAGCATATGAATCTGATTTAAATGAGAGTGTAAGAACTTTAATTGATTTATATTATGCATCAGATTTAGCATCAACTGGTCATAGAGAATTATTTTTTGATATTGAATCAGAACGAGATGAATTAGGATATGGTAATACTACCAATGTCCGCACTAAAATAACATCTATTGCATATCATGACAAAGTAGGTAAAGATAGACGAGTACTAGTATTAGATGAACGTAAAGTTATAAAAGACACTAATATACAGTCAGATACATATTCTATAGAAGTATTCAGAACCGAAGCTTCATTGTTAATGCGTTTTATTAACTTGTTTGCTGAGATTCAACCAACTATTATAACAGGGTGGAATACAGATGGATATGATATTCCTTATTTATTAGGAAGATGCAAAAAAGTATTAGGATCGCAGTCAATTAATAACTTAAGTCCAGTAGGAATTGTTGAATATGATCCTAAACGAGAAAAGTATAAAATATTTGGAGTATCTAGTTTAGACTACATTAAATTATATAAAAACTTTACATACACAGAATTACCAAATTATCGATTAGACACTGTTGCTAAAAAAGAAATTGGTAAAGGTAAAATTGAATATGATGGTGATTTAAATCATTTATTTGCAACTGACATTCATAAGTTTGTTGAGTATAACATGACCGATGTTGATTTGGTTTATGAAATGGATGAAAAATTGCAATTATTAGCATTAGCAAGAACAATTTGCCATAAAGGTCACGTACCATATGAAGATGTATATTATGCATCTAAATATTTGGATGGTGCTGCAATCGTGGATTTGAAACGAAATGGTTTTGTTGCTCCAAATAAAGCATTCCGATTTGTTGAAGAACAAGTAGATGAAACATTAGCAGGAGCATATGTAATGCCGCCGGTACCTGGATTGTATAATTGGATATATGACCTTGACTTAACATCGTTATATCCAAGTATCATTATGTCGATTAATATTTCTCCAGAAACTAAATTAGGAGTTATTAATAATTGGGATGAAACTTGTTTATTAAAAAATGAAACTACCCAAGTACAATTTAACGATGGTACTTATGTTCAAGATATTAAAACATGGTTAATTGACAATAATTATACTATTGCAAGTAACGGAGCCGTGTATAGAAATGATATAAGAGGATTCTTACCAACTATTCTAGAAAAATGGTTTGACGAACGTGTAACATATAAAAACAAACGAGATGAATATGAAGTAGGATCGGAAGAGTATAAGTTTTATGACGCATTACAGTTAACACAAAAAGTATTATTAAATTCATTTTATGGAGTATTAGGTCTTAAGACATTTAGATTCTATGATATGGATAATGCGGGTGCTATTACGGCGGTTGGTCAATCTATTATTAAGTTTACAAGTAAATGTATTAATCGTTATTATGAAAAAGAAATAGGTCAACCTCAAACTGTTAACGCAGAAGGATTGCCTGTTGATTATGCATTCTATACTGATACAGATTCATGTTTTATTTCAGCATTGCCATTAATTAAATTTAGAAACCCAGATGCAGATTATACTGATGAGCAATTTATGATTGATCAGACTAATGGTATTGCAGACGAAGTTCAGAAACATATTAATATGTTATATGGCCAATATGCTAAAGTATTTTTAAATACAGATAAACATCGATTCCAAATTAAACAAGAATATGTTGCAAAATCTGGCTTATGGGTTGCTAAAAAGAGATATGCTCAATGGGTGATCTATAAAGAAGGTAAACCTACGGATAAATTGGATATTAAAGGAATGGATGTAGTTAGATCATCATTTCCTGAAGATTTTAAGAAAATAATGAAAGAAGTGTTGTGGTTTATTCTTAAAGAAAAAAATAAATCTGATACGACTGATTTGATTATGAATTTTAAAAATAAAATATCACAGTCTGAGGTAGTTAATATAATGAAAAACTCCGGAGTTAAGGAAATTTCTAAATTCATAAAAGGAAGAGCTAGTTTATCAGGTTATATAAAAGGTACTCCGGTACACGTAAAATCTGCAATTAACTATAATGATTTATTAACAATGAACAATATCACAGATATCGAACCTATATCAGACGGAGAAAAGGTTAAATGGGCATATCTAGTAAATAATCCATTAGGATTTGATAGTTTAGCATTGCGAGGATATCATGACCCAGAAGTTACAGTAAACTTTGTTTCGCAATACATAGATAGAAATAAAATGTTCGAATCGGATCTTAAAGGTAAATTAGATGATTTTTATGCAGCACGAGGATGGGGTCAGTTACCAACAAATAATAATGCAACAAAATTCTTTTCATTTGGAAAGTAAGAAATTATTTTATATATTAAATAAAAAAGTTATATGTACGGAAAAAAACAATGGCGAGGTCGAGAAGTAGAAGGTCGTTATAGTGATTTAATGACTTATTTCGTTCGCGAATTATACGAAAATGATGACATCGAAGAAATAGCATCATTATATCCACATTTCTATTTCACGATTGAATATGTGACTAAAATGATTGATCTAACGACTGGCGCTGGTAATCGAGAGCGTCATATGAAAGTAATTCGAACTATATTAGATGATACATTTAATGCAGTAACACTTGAAGCAAATGCAGCAACATTGAAAAAAATACCAATTGATATGTTTAATCGTTGTCATATTATATATAGAGTACAAGATGACGCAGTACAGCATCTAAAAGATACTGACACATTTAGTGTAGATGCTGGTTGGTATCGTGTGTCGCAAGTTACAAAATGCAATATGATGCATATCAATCCAGATAATTATAAATTCGACGAAGATATATGAAATATAGTGTAGTAGTAACATTTAGCATCGAAGGTTTCCATAATTGGCCCGATGCTAAAGACATCTTTCCAGAAGTAGCATTTTTATCTGATAGACACCGTCATATGTTTGGATTTCGTTGTTATGCAACTGTAACTCATACGGATAGAGATGAAGAATTTATTTTATTAAATAGAAAGATTCAAAAATCTCTTCGAACTAATTTCTCAAAGGAACTAACTAATGTATTAGAGTTTGGTTCTATGAGTTGCGAAATGATTGGTGAGTGGTTATTAAATGAATTTCCTTCTTTATATAAAATAGAAGTATGGGAAGATTTTGAAAATGGTGCATTTATCGAAAGATAAATTTGGTTATTGCGTAGTTATTATATATAATAAGTTATGAATATATTTTATTTTGGCTTAGAGCCACTCAAAGCACGATATACATATCAATTATCTAAGCATTGGATGCCTGATACATTTAAACCATATGTAGAATCTGGTAAAGCTAATTTTATTGATGTTGAAGGAGATTTTGACCCCGATCAGCAAATTAAAATTGGAGCTGTATTAGATGCAGTTGGTAGAGGTAAGTTTGCTATGTCTCAATGTAGCAACTTTTTAGATATGCTTAATAATGATCAAGTTAAAGATGGCGATGTTATCTTCTTGCAAGATTATTGGCATCCTGGTATTGAATCTATTTTGTATGCATTGGATCTATATGGTATTAATATTAGAATATACGGAATGCTTCATGCACAAAGTGTTGACGAATATGATTTTACTTGGCCTATGCGTAAATGGATGCGCGGATTTGAATTAGGTTTGGATAAAAGAATGTCGGGTATATTTGTGGGATCTACTATTCATCGAGACCAATTAAGAGCAGCAGGTTTCGAAGCTCCAATTCATGTAGTATCTTTGCCATTGCATAAGCAAATGACATTAGATGTGTTGCCTAACTTTAAACATACAGATCCAAAAGAAAAGAAAGTAATATTTTCTAGCAGATTGGATAAAGAAAAAAATCCATTCTTCATGTTAGAAGTTGCAAAACGATTCTTAACGTCTAGAAAAGATTGGGTATGGCACATAACAACTTCAGGTAAATCTTTTAAGTCAATGGTACCTGGCGTTGTTGACGCATTATATGAATTTGCAAGACAAGAACCTAGATTTAAATTGTTAGTTAATTTAACTAAGGAAGAGTATTATACGGAGTTAGCAACTGCAAAAATACAATTTAATTCATCATTGCAAGATTATGTATCATGGACAGTATTAGAATCGGTTACATTTGGTTGCGATGTGGTATTTCCTAATTTTAGATCCTTTCCTGAATTCATGCCGTCTGGTAGATTATATGAACCATTCCAAGAAGAAAGTGCATATAGTGCATTGCAACATGTAGCTATGTATTATGATTTAGGCAATAAGACACAAAGATATAATTGGCCGGATATTGCAGACTTAGGTCGTCGAATGGAGGCATATATCATATTCAATGATGTTAAAGAAGAAATCAATGTTTGGCACGAAGAAGCATATTGTAAACATTTATTAACAAACGAGAACAAATAATGAGTAACAAAAAAGACACAAGTCACTATAAGGATTTCTTTTATATTCCTTCATTATCTGCCGGATCAATGGTATCTGCATTTAAAAAGAATACAAAGTTTTCTGATGGTACGACTATGAGATTCTTCGCAAAAGAATATCCAGAGCAATGGCGTCATAATAAATTCTTGGTTACTGCTGGGCATCATTATAAAAAGATGGATTTTAGGCAACAAATAGGATTAGATGATCAGACATTTGTGTTTGGAGATTCAGGAGGATTCCAGATTGCAACGGGAGCATTAAAGTGGGATGGTACTATTCGAGAAAAAATCTTTCATTGGTTAGAAGCAAATTCAGATGTTGCTGCAAATTTAGATATTCCACCACGAGTTACTTTTGAAAATAGGTTTCAAGATTCGATGAATATTAGTTTTGATAACTTTAAATATTTTGAAACACATCAAAGTGGTAAAACTAAATTTTTAAATGTAATTCAAGGTACATTTACTGAGGAATATAGCACTTGGTATCATAAATTTAAAGATTTTGACTTTAATGGCTGGTGTATTGGTGGTCCTAAGAAATTAGTAGACTTTATGTATGTAATTGCATTAATGCTTAAAGAACGAGAGTTTGAAAAGAAACATGTTCAATATATACATTTATTAGGTATTTCAAAAATATCAGATTTCTTTATTTTATCAACTATTCAGAAATTACTTAATGAATTAACAGATGGTAGAATTCAGTTAATGACCGACTCTTCATCCCCGGGTCAATATCCGGTATTTGGAACATATTTGCATTCAACAAATTACAAGACTCAAACTTTTACGGAATTGTATTTTCCAAAGAATGCTGAGTATAGAAGAAAGACACATATTGCTAAGAATAAAGGATCAATTGAAATTGATAAAACTAAATTAGTTCCATGTAGCATCGATTGTCCAGCATGTAAAGATTTTACTTATGAATATTTAGGAGGACAGACAACAGGTGGGTTAGATAGATATTCGCAAGAAGGTATGCCTAGAATGGTAGTTCATAATACGCATTTATATTGTGAAGCAGTTAAGGATATTAACAAATTAGTTAATAATCATGTAGAGTTGTTAGAAACAGCAATACCAACCGAATTATTCAATGTTATCTTATCTCTGCATGAAATGTTTGCAGATCCGGATAATGCAATGCAGGTATATGAATCGTATATCAAAACATATAAGAAATTTGGAGGCGATAGTATTTCGACTACAGATGCAGTTAAATTCAATGAATTTTTTAAATTTTAATAAGTTATGGAAAAAAGTAAATTAGTTAGTTTTATCAATCGTTATTATTTAGCAGGTAACTGTGAAGCAGTTATTTTAAAAGAAAACGAAACTGGTATTGGTTGTGAATTGATCGATGGTGATCAAACAGTAGTTGGTAAGATTCAATGGAAGACGACTCCATTCATGAAAGGATCGTTAGGTATCAATCATACAGGTGCATTAACAAAAATGTTATCGGCAGTTGGCGAAAATATTAATATTGAGGTTCAAGATGCATCTGGAAAGAATTATGCAATGAAAATATCTGAAGGATCTACTAAGTTAACGTTTATGTTAGCAGATACATCAGTTATTCCAGCAGTTCCAACTATTAATCAAGAACCTGAATATAAAGTTGCCATTGATGTTAATGATGAGTTCATTAATAAATTCATCAAAGCAAAAAATGCATTACCAGACGCTAAAAACTTTGCAGTTCAGGTAAAAAATGGTCAGATTAAATTTATCATTAATTATACTACTATTAATGCTGATAACATTTCTTTTGAAATTGGAGGTAAAGCACAAGAGATGGATCCAATATGTTTCTCAGCAGATAAATTAAAAGAAGTATTAACAGCAAATAAAGGAGATTTAGGAACATTGCATATCTCATCAGATGGTTTAGCAAGAATCGATTTTACTGGTGCTGATTTTGAATCTTCTTATTGGTTAGTTCAATTACAAAATTAATAGTATGATTGTAAAAATAAAAAAATTACATGAAAATGCAGTTATCCCGGTCTATTCGAAACCGGGAGATGCTGGATTAGATTTAGTAGCAACATCAATTGATGACGATTCATATAATAATATCATATATGGAACTGGATTAGCTATTGAAATACCAGAAGGACATGTTGGATTGTTATATCCTAGATCATCAAATAGCAAAACTGATTTATATTTAACAAATCATGTTGGAGTTATTGATTCTGGATATAGGGGTGAAATTATGTTTAAATTTAGACCGATTAACGGAATCGAAGATGCATTTATATACGCAGTTGGAGATCGTGTTGGTCAATTGATAATTATACCATATCCTAGTATAGAATTTGTTGAAACTGAAGAATTATCAGATTCAGACAGAGGAGACGGTGGATTTGGATCAACAGGTAAATAAATAAAAGATGGCAGAAGTTAAGAAACATGATTTGTGGGTAGAAGCATTTCGCCCTAGTACCTTAGATGGTTATATTGGAAATGAATCTTTAATTGAAAAAGCAAAGATTTGGATTGCTAATAATGAATTACCTCATTTATTGTTATATGGTACTGCTGGTACTGGTAAGACAACATTAGCTAAAATTCTAGCAAACGCATTAGATAGTCAGATCATGTATAT
>ENA-OSIY01000502-OSIY01000502.1-marine-metagenome-genome-assembly--contig:-NODE-502-length-21723-cov-12.763513_pt1 | contig 21723 bp, 16 predicted proteins | sample MGYA00237884_ERZ534233 | MGnify/ENA primary metagenome ERZ534233 (study PRJEB26412, sample SAMN06343840) | marine metagenome | isolation source: estuarine water | place: USA: Columbia River Estuary... | reverse complement strand
TTTTTTTTCAAGCAGAAGACGGCATACGAGATTCTGCCTGTCTCGTGGGCTCGGAGATGTGTATAAGAGACAGATCTAGTGGTTGAGCCAACAGGCGAGCCTGATCCGCATCCAGAACCAGAAGTGCAAGAGATGCATCACGTTCACCACCATGTAAATGAATATGTAAACAAAGTTTCTTTGCCAAAGCACGGTGACAACGGTGTTAACACACGTTCAGCTGTGGCTGGTAAGAACAACATGGGCGGATCAAGCGCCAACATTGCCAAGTCATTCTCCACAGAGAAAGGCGGCACACAGGGTGGATTGTTGAAGCCCACTACTGCAATGCAAGACGGCGGCAACATCAACAAGCCAGGAGCCAGTGCAGGCAAGTCAGCGTTCAAGAAGAAAGAACCTGGACACGGACCTGAAAGCAAAGGCAAAGGCGAAACAGCTGATAACAAGAAAAGTTTAATCAGCACTAAAGTAAGATAATACAGAGACTACATTAAATGAAGTCTTTATACCTCCGAGAGAATCTCAGTTTCAACGAAGCAAAAATGATCGTTGAGTCTGATGACAAAGACGGGAAAAGTTTATACATGTCCGGGATTTGCATCCAGGGCGGTATACGCAACGCTAACCAGCGTGTTTACCCTGTGAATGAGATTGGCAAGGCTGTCAAAACCCTAAACGATCAGATTCAAAACGGTTATTCAGTTCTCGGAGAAGTGGATCATCCAGATGATCTAAAAATTAACCTGGACAGAGTCAGTCACATGATGGTCAATATGTGGATGGATGGTCCTAATGGTTACGGCAAACTGAAAGTTTTGCCAACCCCTATGGGACAACTTATCAAGACTATGCTGGAAAGCGGAGTCAAGCTAGGTGTTTCAAGTCGCGGATCCGGGAACGTCAAAGATGACGGTTCCGGTGAAGTATCAGATTTTGAGATTATCACAGTAGATATGGTAGCTCAACCTAGTGCTCCTGGAGCATACCCTACACCAATTTATGAACACTTGATGAATAATCGAGGCGGATTAAGTGCCTTACGCATAGCGCAAGAGGTTAAGGGCGATCCTAAAGCACAGAAATATCTCAAAGAGAGCTTATTATCAATAATAAGCCGACTCCAATAATAAGGAGAATCACATGTTGGATGCACTAAAAAGTTTATTTGAAAATAATGTGATTTCTGAGGAGATCAAAGAGTCAATCGAGATGGCTTTCGAGAGTCGTGTGAACGAAGCTCGTGAACAAGCCGCTCAACAATTACGTGAAGAGTTTGCACAAAAATACGAACATGACAAGAACACAATGGTTGAAGCTGTAGATCGCATGATCTCTGAACAACTAGCTGCTGAGATTGTTGAGTTTGCCGACGATCGCAAGCAATTGGCAGAAATGAAAGTCAAATATGCCACAGCTATGAAGCAAAATGCATTTGTAATGGAGAAATTTGTTACACGTCAGTTGGTTTCAGAAGTTAAAGAATTGCATGAAGATCAAGTTCAAATGGCAAGTAAATTTGGTACACTGGAAAAATTCGTAGTTGAGGCTCTAGCTCAAGAAATTACAGAGTTTTACAAAGACAAGCAGGATCTAGCTGAAACGAAAGTTCGTCTAGTTCGTGAAGGTCGTCAAGAAATCAAGAAGGTAAAACAACAATTTGTACAACGTGCAGCAACGATGGTGGAATCAATTGTGACTCAGAATTTACATTCAGAGATACACGCATTGAAGGAAGACATCGAAGCAGCTCGCCGTGCAGATTTTGGCCGCAAGTTATTCGAAGCATTTAGCGCCGAGTATCAAACCAGCTACCTAAATGAAAAATCGGAAACAGCAAAATTACTCAAAGTCATAGACTTGAAAGATTTGGCAATGAAAGAAGCAGCGCAGGCTGTTGTTCAAGCTGAACAAATTTTAGAAAGTAAACAAGCTGAAATCCGTACTCTTAAAGAGAGTCAAACAAGAAAAGCAATCATGACAGAATTACTTGCTCCGCTAAACACAGAGCAAAAATCAATCATGGGTGAGTTGATGGAGACTGTGAAAACAGAACGTCTAAACGAAAGTTTTGAAAAATACTTACCATCGGTAATCAATGGTAAGGCTCCGCAGAAGAAACAGGCACTAGTAGAGGCTAAAGAAATAACCGGAAATAAAGTAATTTCCAACACCAACCGTAGCAGCGAGGCAGACAACAATATCGTTGATATCCGTCGTCTTGCTGGACTAAAATTTTAAGGAGAAATTTAAATGTCAGAACTACTTAATGGACGTTGGGCAGAAACTAAAGAAGCCCTATTAGAAGGCTTACAAGGCACAAAAAAATCAGTAATGGGTGTAACCCTTGAGAATACTCGCAAGTATTTGATGGAAAGTCCAACAACTGGTGCCACTTCTGCCGGTAACGTCGCAACACTAAATCGCGTGATCCTTCCAGTGATCCGCCGCGTTATGCCAACCGTTATTGCTAACGAGTTAGTTGGCGTACAACCAATGACTGGTCCAGTCGGTCAAATCCACACATTGCGTGTTCGCTATGCAGATAGCTCATCAGGTGCTGGAGTATTAGCTGGTGAAGAGGCATTGAGCCCATTCAAGATTGCTGAAGCTTATTCAGGAAACGAAAGTTCTACCGCTAAGGCAGCTTCAACAGCTACTTTAGAAGGTCGTGCTGGTAACAGAATGAGCATCCAAATCTTGAAACAAACAGTTGAAGCCAAGACACGTAAATTGTCAGCTCGCTGGACGTTTGAAGCTGCTCAAGACGCACAAGCCCAACAAGGTATTGACGTTGAAGCAGAAGTTATGGCTGCGTTGGCACAAGAAATCACAGCTGAAATTGACCAGGAAATCATTGCTTCGTTGACAAGTTTGGCTGGCACAGCTACTCAAACTTATGACCAAGCTGCCGTTAGCGGTACAGCTACATTCGTTGGTGACGAGCATGCCGCATTGGCTGTTCAGATCAATCGCGTAAGCAACTTGATCGCTCAACGTACACGTCGTGGTGCTGGTAACTACGCTGTTGTTAGCCCATTTGCATTGACAATTCTTCAGTCTGCTACTACTAGCGCATTTGCTCGTACAACAGAAGGCACTTTCGAAGCTCCTACAAACACCAAGTTTGTTGGTACATTGAATGGCGCTATGAAGATTTATGTAAACAGCTACGCTCAAGATTCTGCAAGTATCCTAATTGGTTACAAAGGATCCAGCGAGAGCGATGCACCAGCATTCTATTGCCCATACATTCCATTGATGAGCAGTGGTGTTGTTCTTGATCCATCAACATTTGAACCAGTCGTGTCATTCATGACACGTTATGGTTATGTTGAGTTGTCAAACACAGCATCCAGCTTGGGCAATGCTGCTGACTACTTGGGTCTAGTTGCTATTACTAACGGTAACGTTAAGTTCAGCTAATTCAAACCCAAAGTTTGTAAAATAGAAAAGGCATCTTCGGATGCCTTTTTGTTTGGGTAAATATAAGATGACCACTACAACTTTTTACAGTCCGCACACTTTATCTAATGTGAATATTGCTAACCAAGTGACTGGTTACAACTCAATAGATTGGGACTTTAATGCTTCTGTGCTATCTGACAATGCAATTGCCACCAGTAAAAAATCACTGTACACTATTAGTGGATTTTGGATGGAAAAGTTTTTAAGCAACACAAGTCAACTGTGGTGTACTGGATACAATATACCCAGCAGTGTTAGACCTGTTGTGGGAATAGAATGTCAAATCAATATACAACGTGCTGCAAGAATTGAAGATTTAATCATACAACTAACACTCAACGGTGCTGTGATTGGCGATAATTTGGCCAGCAATGTGAATCCCGTACAAAGTGATATGTACACTGGAGATTTTACAACGCCTTTGGATCCTGTTGGAGATTTAAACATATATGGAGGTGTTGACAATTTGTGGGGAACTGCCCTTACATCTGCCAATTTAGCAGATCCTACTTTTGGTGTTGTGATCAGCTTCAAAAGCAATATCATATATCCACATAGAGATATTGCATATTTGTCGCAAGCCAACATAAGAATCACCTACGCATAAATACATGGTACAATCCACATGGTGTGGATTTTATGCGGTAACCCACCGCGTATGGCCTAAAACGCCACTTTTCAAGGAGAAAATAAAATGGGACGTCCTTTAAATAAGAAATTTTTTGGTAACCGCAACATCGGTTCAGCAAGTGTAACAACTGATAACGGCATTGGTGGCAGTCGAGTAGGCAGTGTAACTGTAGCTGGAACCAACAACTCCTCAGGGTATACCACAGGCGGCGCAGTGACATTTTCAGCACCACAACTACCAGGTGGCGTAACTGCTACTGGCACAGTGGTAGCCACAGCTGGTGCTATTGTCAGCATCACAATGGTAGAAGCAGGTTCTGGTTATACATCAGTTCCCACAGTAACAGCAGCCACAGGCACAATTGGCACAACTACTCTCACAGCAGTGTTGCAAGCTGATACAGGCGCAGTTGGTTCTGTAACAAATCAAGAAAATGCTATTTCAATGACAGCATTTTTAACTGGCGGTTCAGCAGTTGCAGTTGACATTAAAAAACAAGTTTCAACAAATCGTTATAAAGTAACAGACGGTACTCGCACAGGTATTGTTAAACTAAAATCTTCTGTGGCAACAGCCGCAGGTGAAGGCAGTATTCGTTTAGTTGACAGTGTTGGTGGAACATATTTTGCTACTAAAATTACAGCACGTAAAGCTACTGTAACTCGTGGCACAGGTACAGCATTTGCTACCGGCGCTTCAGTTAAGTGGAATATGACTGCCGCAGTATTAGGCAACTCACTGTTAATAGATAACGCTTAATTAGTAACGGGGACTCGGGTCCCCCAACTATAAGGATATAGAATGTCAAGAGTATTGAATGTTGATAACGGTGATTACAGAATACGAGTAAAGCCAGGCGGCAATATTATTCTGGATACAGTTAACAGTATCCCAGGCAGCTACGGCTATGTCACAATACTGGGTAATCTTGACGTTCAAGGTGCTATCACCTACATTGAAAGTACCAACACACGGATCACAGACAACATACTAGATTTGAATTACGGGCAAACTGGCAACGGTGTTGACCCAGCTGGAGTATTTGATCTTGCCAGACAGTCTGGTATTAGAATCAAGCGAGGCAACTATTCTGATGCACTGTTTGTTTTTAAAGAAAATCAATCACACTATGACCCAGTAACATCCAGCACAGTGTTGGGCACATTTGTGTTGAAAACCGCAGACGGCACACTCAAAGGCCTACAACTTGCATCCATTTCCAATTCAGGCAGCACCAATTTCGTGTTTGACATGCAAAATCAACCATATGCACTTGCTGTGGCCAATACTGGAAGCGATGGTGCTGGACAGTTGGGCGAAGCTTATGCAAACTTGATGTATCCATTGCTGGGTTCAACTAGAACAACTGAAAACAACTTTATACCCAACAGAAGATTTATCACAAAATACGTAGCTGCCGCAGAAGGTGTTGCTTCAGTGGACAGGTTATATTTTCCGATTGACGGGCCGTTTGCTTCTGCCACTGCCAGTATTCGAGTGTATGCCAGCAGTATACTATTTCAAATCAGCACAGTTACCAAAGCCACTATCAGTGCGTCTGGCTTGACAGTCAACAATGTGAACCTCTACACTGACACTGTTAACAACAACACAAATAATTTAATTTTATCAGCAACTGCAACAAACACCATAGAAGTCAGCGGTGTTATGCAACTGGATAATCAAGCCAGCGCACCCACTTACAACAGCGCAGGCACTCAAATTTATTCTAGATCCACAGTTGGTCCAGGAAAAACCGGTATATACTTCACCAATCAAAATGCATCACAAACGCCTGATGAATTAGTTAGCCGCAACAGAGCTGTATTACTAAGTATTTTATTATAAGGAACAACCATGGCAATCGCAGCAACACTAATCGATGTGGCAAGCCCAACTACAAAAATAGTTTACACCAGTTTGGTCACAAGTCCACAAACTGGCAATGCTATAACTTGCATCATGATATGCAACACCAGTGTCAGCACATCAGCAACCTTGACACTTTATGCTGTGCCTTCAACCAACAGCGGCACCACAATTGGCGCAACCAGTGCAGCCAACATGATTATCAATGCATTGAACATTCCAGCAGGAGAGACCGTGAGCCTGGATCAAGAAAAGTTGGTGTTAACCAACAACGACACAATAGTTGCCATGGTGGCCGCTGGCCAAGCAAACGTTGTGTCATTTTTAATCAGCACACTGCCAGTATAATGAGATACTTAAAACAACAAAACATCAATCGTCGAGTGGCAAATCACACATCTGTATTTGTGGATCATACAGACACGCATGTTGTGTTGAACCCTGTTAACAAAGGCAGTTTACAGTTGCCAGTGGGCACCAATGCTCAACGACCCACCAGTACTCAATCAAACGGCATGATTCGTTACAATTCAGATGCTGTCACCGGCGGGCAAGTAGAAGTGTACTCCGCTGGACGTTGGAGAGCATTGCGTTTTACTGAACAACAAGCAATCACCCAACAAAATTTAGGTGCTGGCGACAGCAACAACACATACTTTGGACCACTGAACGCAACTTATTATAATCCCAGTAACCAAGCCAACAACACCACAGTGGGCGGTCAAAATATCATAGTTGTTGTTGAAAACGTTATTCAGGTCAGCGGCATCAACTACACAATTGCCAACAATCCAACCATACCATCTGAAACATACACACCCACCCTGAGTTACAATGCTGTGGTAGGCGCATCAACTTTGTATTTTAACACAAGTGTAACAGTTACTGGTGCTACCGGAAATGGCAGCACAGCAGTTCTCACATTTGGCACTGAAGTTCAAACACCATTTGCCATCGGTGCCAGTATCACAGTTACCGGAGTACTTTCAACAGGCGGTGTTGGCAACTACAATGGAGTATTCACTGTCACTGCCAGTACCACTGGCAGTGTGAGTTTTGCAAGTGCAACCACTGCAACTTATCAAACCAGTGGAGAAATTGAAGCATCGACTGCTGTGTATCCAAGTGTGGATCTAGTGGGTGCAACAATTTCAGGAACCAATCTTGCCACTTCTACAATTTCTAGTTATGTAACTGATTCTGATACAGGTGCATTGATAAGTGTTACATTTGGTCCTGCTGTAATCACAACCGGCACTGTGGCTGTTAACACTGCCTATACTATTATTAAAACCAGTGGTGTTGGTTCTGGATACTTTTTAAATTTCAGTACTCCAGTACCTTACGGAAAAACTGTCATTGCATTGCTTGGTTTTGACACATAAGGAGTAAGTTATGCCAACAGGCGGCGGAGGCACTCCAAACTTTGTGAATACTGCCAACAGAGCCCTGGGTAGAATAAGTGGCCCATTGCTGGCAGATAACCTACTGCGCAACGGTGTTGATCTTGCCTTTGAAACACAATTACTTTACATTGATGTAAAAAACAAACGTATTGGTGTCAAGTACGGAAGCCCAACTGTTGAGCTATTCATCAACAACACAACCAACACCACTAATTTAATTGTACCATATGTCAGTGCAATCGGTGATTTTGTTATCAGTACAAATCAAATTCAACATTCCACCGGATCCATAACAATCCAGCCAAATCAAAGTAGCAATCCCACAGTTACTACTCCGGGATTAAGCACAGCAAATTTATATCTGTACGGCAACACTATTAGTAGTCTGTATATTGCTACAAATGTAAGTAGTACTGCACTGATCACACAGGATGGGCATATTTTTGTAGCCAATGACGGCACCAGCGTTCTATATACCAATGTTCCAGAACTTGTTGTTGGCGCTAGCAATATTAATTTTACTGCCCAGGCCGCCGGTGATATCAATTTAACTGGTAATACAACGGTAACCGGTGATTTACATGCTACTGGTAATATTACCTGGGACGGCAATTTACAATTTGGTGATAATTTATCACAAGACACAGTGACCTTTGGCGCAGAGATAGCCAGTAACATTATTCCAAATACCAATAACGTTTGGAATTTAGGCCAGTCAGCATTAAGATGGTCCACAATTTACGCCAACACTGCCAATTCAACCAGTATTACTACAATAAATTTAGCTGCCACTAATTTCACAGGATCTGGAACAAATGCATTAAACGGCAATGTGATCATTGGTGCAACTGATAGTAACACATTAACTGTAACAGCAAAAATTAATAGTGATTTAATTCCAAGTACAACCAATGCAGGCAATTTAGGTCAAAACTACGAAGCCAGTGTACCAAGCGGTGGTAGTTTGACTTTTTCTAGTGGTAATTATCTTGCTTTAAATGATCCTCAAACAATAGGCACACAATCGTATACCTTTGAATGTTTTTTTTACACAGCCAGTAATGGACTACAGACACTGCTAGGCGCTGCCAATCCAGGAGGAATGTCAATCTGGTTGTTTGGCAATGGCATCAATCCAGTAACTATTATACAGATTGATAGATCCTATGTGGATGCTGCGCAGTACACAGTCAGCCCAATAACCATAAACACATGGCATCACATTGCGGTAACAAGAAACAGCGCGAACAACACATCAGTATTTTTAGACGGAGTCAAAGCCACAGGATCCGCATCAAATACCACAAACTATACCGGGCCTAGCGGACTAATCGGAGCTGTGGCAGGATCTTCTTATTTTTTTACAGGATACCTAACACAGATAAAATTAACTATAGGGTCAAACTACTACGATCCAACTGAGTCTAGTATTTCAGTTCCCACCGCACCATTAACAACCGGTGCAAATACAAAGTTATTGTTAATTGTGGCCAACAGTGGTGCATACCTCACAGACGCCAGCGGAACACAAATCTTATCCAATATAAGCGGAGTTACCTACAGTACATCTACCCCACTTGCACCTGTTGCTGAAAAACCAGCATTGTATTGGAATAATGTGTATGGTGTTACATTTAATAATGGCAACATAACATTAACCACTAACACAATTCAAACAAACACCACCAATAGTGATTTACGTTTGGTTGCAAATGGTTCTGGAGCAGTGGTATTTTCTAAATTAAATTTACCAAATTCTAACAATATTAATATTGGCGGAACACTGGCAGTAACTGGAACCACTGCCCTAAACAACAATGTTGCAACTGGTGCAATTACGCAGACAGGCAGTTATAATGTTACTGGTAATGCAGCACTGGGAACAGTGAGTTCTGGAAATATCACAGCAGAAAATCCATTAACATTGCCAACTATAACAATTAACGGAAGTGTAATTACAGGAACAGCCAGTGGTAGCAATTTGAAATTAACAGCCAACACCGGACAGACTGTTGAAATAACCAGTGCAACAAAATTTAATAATAATGTTTTGATTAGTGGAACACTGGCAGTAACTGGAACCACCTCTCTAAACAACAATGTTGCAACTGGTGCAATCACTCAGTTGGGTAATTGGACACAATCTGGCGCCAGCGGTGCGTTGATAACAGGCGCTGTTGGAACAAATAATATTGCCATCACTGGACTTTCTTCACAGTTGATTTTAAGTAATTTTACCATATATGGCAACACAGTGGCTGGAACAGTTGGTAATCAAACTGTGCAGTATACAGCCAATGGTGCTGGATCTGTAAATGTTGAATATTTAAAATTCAACAACAACAATATTACTAACATCTGGCCCAGTGCAACCACTGACACACAAAAAAGTATTTTGTTTACTGCTAATGGCACGGGGAATGTGGAGATAAATTCCACAAAAAGTTTAATATTGCCAATAGGCAATAACAACACAAGAGTACTAGCATCCAACGGTGAAACACGTTATAACAGCTTGTATAATAATATTGAAGGTTATAGTAATACTGGATATGTTAATTTCTTTAACTTGTATAGCCAGGATCAGCAAACTTATGCCACTGCTGAATTGACGCCAAATGCCGCAGACAGCACATTGAGATTTGCTATCGGCAATGTGGTCACCACCACAATCAGTTCCAGCACACTGACCACAGTGAATCTGGTACCAGGCAATGTTGGTGTATCAGTCAGCACTGTTCAAAACACACAAACCAACACAGATGTGGTGTTTGTACCCAACGGCACTGGCAAAATAAATTTAAAAAGTTTTGTTAATGTCAAAGACAACACTGTGACCAACGCCACCAGCACCAACATTTCTTTTGATTCTACCAACCAAGGCCACTGGAAATTTGGCGGCAAAAGCGGTGTTGTAATCCCGTTAGGCACTAACTCTGATTATCCAATTACTGCATTGCAAGGTGCAATTAGATACAACACTGTATCTGGTTTTGCTGAAGTATACACGGGCTCTGTGTGGACATCTTGGGTAGGTACTGGCAATGCCACAGTTTCTGAATCAGACATGAACGACCTCACGTTCCTATATACCCTTATACTTGGGTAAAACCAAAAAACCGATAAATACTTTTACTGTAAAAACTGACCAAGTTTTTACGATATTCAACTGTGGTAAACCCGCAATGCAAGGTGGTTAACCGTGAAACACGGGGTATACGGGAGCGTAAATGGCTGTTGGTCGAATTTCGGGTCCGCTCTTAAAAGACAATTTGCTTCGTAACGGGGTAAATTTAGCTTTTGAGACGAACTTACTTTATCTAGATGTTAATAATAGCCGCATTGGTATTAAAACATCATCACCAGCTTACGATCTAGACGTCAATGGCACAACCCGTACTACCAATTTAACAGCAACTACCCAAGCCAATTTAGCTACCTTTACTATCAGCGGCAATAATATTGCCAGCTCCAGTAACACAATTAATTTCTTCCCCAGTGGCGCAGGCAACACAATTTACAATGCAAGAGCGTTGATTGGAAACTTGCAATTAACCGGCAACACTATCAGCACAACCAACAGCAACGGTGCTATTAATATTACCGCAAACGGTACAGGTGGAATTAATTTAGGTAATAGCAGCGGCAGTGTGTTGGTCACAGTTACTGGAGATTTACATGCCACTGGCAATATCACAGCAGATGGTAATATCACACTGGGTGATAACTTAACACAAGACACTGTTAGTTTTTCAGCAGAAATCAACAGCGATATAATTCCTAAAATAGACAACACATATAATTTAGGTTCAAGTCTTCTTACTTGGTCCACTGTGTACACAAATAGTGTTACAGTGACCACTGTTAGTACCACTAATTTCACAGCAACCGGTACAGTGTCAGTTTCTAATGCAACTGTCCTTAGTGGAAATACCACCATCGGTGCCACTAGTTCTAATACACTCACTGTTACAGCTAGAATCAATAGCAATCTTATCCCAAGTGCAAATAACACATATAATTTAGGTTCGTCTTTGGGGCCGCTGTATTGGAACAATGCATACATCAGCACAATCAACACAGCTGGCATGCAAATTACCAGCAACAGTATCACAGCAACAGGAACAAATTCAAATTTGCAATTAAGTGCAAACGGCACCGGCACTGTCTATATTCCAACAAGTAACCTAAGTGTAACTAATAACGTTTCAATTGGCGGCACACTCACAGTTACTGGAACCAGCACATTGGCTGGAGTAGGTATCACTGGCACGCTGACACAAACAGGCAATTTTACACAATCAAGTGGCAATTTCAGCACCACTGGTACAATTAATTCAGGTGCAATTAACAGCACAGGCACTTTAACATTACCAAATGTCACCATTGCCAACAGCACAATTACTGGCACCACAACTGCCACCAATTTGATATTAACACCATATGCTGGGCAACAGGTTGAAATTACCAGTAATGCAACATTGAATGGAAATGCCACCGTGGGCGGCACACTCACAGTTACTGGAACCAGCACATTGGCTGGAGTAGGTATCACTGGAAATGTGACTCAAACTGGTACATTTAATCAAACTGGCAATTTTACCACTAGCGGAACATTATATGTTAGTGGAAATTTAACCGCAAACAGTGCATTTACAGTTGGTAATGTGCAAATCAGTGGTAATACAGTCACTACCACAGACACCAACGGAAATCTGAACTTGACAGCCAACGGCGTTGGCAGTGTAAATGTACAAAATTTAAGTATTAACAACAATGTTATCGGCAGTATCAACACCAATGCCAACATTGTACTAACACCACAAGGTACTGGCAACGTTGTTATCAATAACACACAAAGTTTCATAGTGCCAGTGGGAACCACAGGTCAACAACCAGCAAGCCCAACCAACGGCATGATCCGTTACAACACCACCAACAATCGTTACGAAGGATATGCCAACGGTTATTGGACCAATCTGGGTGGTGTACAAAGTTTGGATGGAAGAACTTACATAACTCCGGAAAGTTCTCCAGGCGCCAACAACAATGTCATAAGTTTTTATGCCAACAATGTGAACACCGCATATATCAACAGCAGTGGCTTGTACACAACTGATTTCAAAACAGCCAATATTGATATCACTGGCAACACCATCAGCACTTACACAGCCAACACTGACATGAATTTAGTGCCAAACGGTACTGGATCCATAGTTATTGGTAATTTGGCATTTAACAACAACTCAGTGACCAACAGAGTCAGTCAGGCGGTTACTGTGCTGGCCGCAAGCGGCGATGGCTATTACAAGTTTGGCGGCACATATGGAGTTGGAATTCCGTTTGGTAACGGCAATACTGATAGACCCGGCAACATATATGCTGAAACTGGTATGATTCGTTTAAATACAGATTCATTGTCTGTGGAAGTTTTCAATGGTGCTGCTTGGTCCAGCGTGGTGGGCAACGCAGGCGGTATAACAAATATTCAAGCCACAGATATTGCACTGGGAATAGTGTTATCATTAGGATAAAAGATGCCAACAGTTTTTAAAAACGTTCTTGCAACACAAATAGCAGGCACAACTACTACATTAAATATCACGTCAGTGACCAGTAATAGCCCGTCTGCTGGATATACCACATTTGGGTTTGCTGCTCAAGCAACTAATCCATACACCGTAGGAACAACCATTTATGTGAACGGATTGTCAGTGAGTGGATACAACGGCGGATACACAGTTACAAACTCCAGCACCGTCAGTGTGAGTGTGGTAAATGCCTTGACCACAGCTATCAAAGGCGCATTGAACAGCGCAACCACTTACACCAGTGTTAGCGGAACCAGTGTGTCAGCAGCTGCAACTTATTCCGCAGTTAGTTCAGCATCTACCAGCGGAGCGGGAACAGGTGCAACATTCAATGTTACAAAAATTGGCGCAGGAACCAGTTACTCTGGATTTATAACTGTCACAGTGGCCAGTGTTGGCACTGGTTATGCTGTTGGAGACACTGTTACCATATCTGGTGCAAGTCTGGGCGGTGCAAACGGCACTAATAATTTGACATTTACCATTTCCAGTTCTGTTACTGTGCTGTCTGGCACAGTCAAAAACAATTTGATTTACAGTAACCCCAGTGCAACCACCACAATCATTGGATTGAGTTTGACCAACACCACACCAGAAACAGTGTTGGCAACAATTCAATTACAAGACACCTTGACCACAACCAGTGCATACTATATCAGTAACATACCAGTTCCAGGCTATCAAAGTTTGCGAGTGGTCACAGGTGGCGAAAAGTTAATTTTAACTCCAGCAACCAATGTGTTTGTCACATCCAATGTGGCACAAAGTTTAGATGCAGTGGTGAGTTGGGTTGAGATCAGTTAAAGGATAATATCATGGCATATGTAGGATCAAATTCTCCAGCATCGGATATCTTAGGAAATAATCCTAGATATTTCTATGCACTTCGCAGAACAGATGAAGGCACACTGTATTTGGTTAGAACTGACATGATAGTTGACAACAATGACAGTATTCAAATCAATGCTCCAGGCGCCGGCGCTGACGATTATGTTGATTTTTCAGTAGGCAATGATTTCTTTGAAGGAAGAGATGTGTTTCATAATTTGGTTTATCCAAATTTAAAGTATGAACAAATGAAATGGGATGACAAGAGTGTGTATTATTACATGAATGCCAACGGTGAATTAGTAGCAAGGATAGGACAAAGTTATGCGTATACTGGGTCCGATAACGTTTGATAAATAACTTATCCAATAATACGCAATGATAAAGGTATGATAACATGGCTGAATTTAAACTAGGAAGATTACGATTTGTATGGCAAGGCCCTTGGGTTTCAGCCACTAACTATGTCAAAGATGACATAGTTGCCTACGGCGGCAAGACGTATGTCTGCTTGGTTGGGCATACTGCCAACGCAGTATTTTACACAGATCTCAACAATGCAACTGTGAAATGGTCGCAGATGTCTGACGGTGTGTCCTGGAAGGGAGCATGGTCAAATGCAACAGCGTTTTACAAGATCAACGATATTGTACAAGTTGGTGGCAAAGACTATATCTGTTTGATAGGCCATACACCCACAACAATCAGTCCAGTCGATCAGGGATTTTACACCGACCTAACTGCCAGCAAATGGCAATTGATGGTGGATGGTATTTCTTGGAAAACCACTTGGACCACAGCCACTTACTATAACTTGGGCGATGTTGTGAAATTTGGAGCCAAGGAGTTTATCTGTGTAACTGGTCACATCAGCAGTTCCACACCCAACAGCGGATTTTACAGCGATTTGGCAGCCCTTAACTGGCAATTATTTGTAGACGGCCAGACATTTATTGGTGCATGGACATCCACTACATATTATAAAATTGGTGATATTGTTAATTATGGCGGCACAAGTTATATTTGTAATACCGGCCACACCAGCAGCACAACCCTTGAAGTGAATCAAGCCAATTGGACCACATTTATTCCAGGATTTGCATGGCTAGGCGTTTACAGTAATGGATATACTTACAAAATAAATGACATTGTAAAATACGGACCTGATGCTTATATTTGCACAACAGCATACACTTCTGTCACAAACACCATTGATTTAACTAAATGGGCATTGTTTGTGGCAGGTTTGGAATTCATGAATACCTATTCCAGTGCAACCAGTTATGCACTTGGCGCCGTAGTAACATATGGCGGATATGTTTACACATCATTGATCACCAACAACTTGAATCAAACACCCAGTATTAGCCCCAGCTATTGGAGTTTGGTAACCACAGGATTCAGCGTTCAAGGCAACTGGAATTTGGCAACAGCTTACAAAGTTGGCGCAGTTGTTACATACGGCGCATATGTTTATGTTTCTATTTTGGACGGCACTGGTTTCAACCCAGCAAGCAATCCAACATATTGGTCGTTACTGAACACTGGTGTTTCTTGGCAAGGCCTGTGGACTGCTGGCGGCACATTCACAGCCAATATTGTCACAACTACTATGACTGTGAGTGTGGTGGGCACAACATACTTGCGCCCAGGTGTGGTAATAACTGGATCCACAACATCAGCAAACACTGTGATCACAGGACAAACCAGTGGAACCACAGGCGGAGTAGGCGTGTACACAGTCAACAACAGTCAAACAGTTGGCGCAGCCGGCGCAGGACAAGTTACATTAACTGCCACATCAATTTATAGATTGGGCGATTCAGTTGTGTACGGTCCAAACAGTTATATCTGTGTCACAGCACACACATCGGGTTATACTAGCCCAACTGGTCCAGCAACATCTGGCAACAACCGACCAGACGTGGATACCGCAGGAACTTATTGGAACACATTGGCTCTTGGCAGTGCGGCCAACGTTCTTACCACGCTGGGTGACACTGTTTATTACAGCGCAGGCGGAAATGCACGACTGCCAATTGGTGAAGACGGCCAAATATTGCGTGTTACCGGATCTGTTCCAACTTGGAACTATTTTGGCCAAGTTGCCAATGTTTATTATGTTGCGCCCAGCGGCACAGATGCAACAGACTATGGCATTACTTTGGATAAACCTTGGAAAACTGTTGCGTATGCTTGTGCCCGTGTGGCACAAGGTCCTGCTAATCCAAATGCGCAGTACTTGATTAATCAAAACAAAGCATGGGTTGGCGCTGAAGCCAACAATTATCTAGCTCACACCAACAAAGTCAGTGTTACTGGCACCACTGCAGGCGGCGCTTTTACCACAACCAGTACAGCTGGACTAGCAGTTAACATGCCCATTGTGTTTAACACATTTGGCGGATACCTAACAAACATCACTCAGGCATATGCAAGTCAAAACTTATCAGTTATCAGTAGTTCAGGCACATTGCTAACAGTTAGCTCAAATATCTCTGGTGTGGTTGTTAATCAACCAGTGACATTTACTGCAGGATTTGGCAATGTGAGTTCAGGCACTGTGTATTATATTCAATCGGTGTCCGGTACTCAGTTCACTATAAGTTTGACTCCTAGTGGCACTGTGTACACAGTAGGCGGTGGCGGCAGCGGAACAGCTGCAGTACAAGGAACATTTGTGGTTGACAGCACTGTTGGATTTACACAAAACGTGCCGTTCCAAGTTACTGGCACAACATTTGGTAATTTATCATTGGCCACTAACTATTTTGTTTCAAACATAATTAGCGGAACATTTGTTACATTCAGTGCCAGCAGCGGCGGCGCAGTTTTGACCAACGTTACTCCAGCTTCTGGCACAATGGCTATCACCACTAATAACACATTAACGCTGGCAGCGGCGGCTTTGACCACTGCAGCTGCAACTATCACACAAACTTATCTTGCACAAACACTGTCTGTGTTGAGTTCCGCTGGTACCACAATCACAGTCAGTGCAAACATGACTGATGTCAGTGTTAATCAACCCATTGTGTTTGGTGCAAGTTTTGGCACAGTGGATGCAGGTGCAACTTATTATGTACAAGCAGCCAGCGGCACAAGTTTGACTATTTCGTTAAATGTGAACGGAACGCCATACACAGTGGGCATTGGTAATCAGCCTTGCAGTGCGTCAGTGCAGGCCATGTTAAGAGCCACAACTACCAGCAACTTGAAGGCAGGCAGCAGTTTCACTGTGACAAGTGCGTTTGGCGGGTTGAACAATTCAACAACTTATTACACAACTCAAATATTATCAACCACGCTGTTTCAAGTCAGCACAACCAACGGTGGCCCTGTGATATCAACATTGTCAGCAGCAACTGGCACAGCAACAGCTAATCAGGGTGTTACCTACTATGTTAAAACTATCACAACAAACACCAGTTTCACAGTGTCAAACACCTTTGCCGGCACAGCAATTACCGCAGCTGGTTCGGGCACTGTGGTGGGTGTGCTTGCATACAACGGATTCAAAGCTAAAAGAGATATTGGATCAATTTTAAGCGCAGTGATTTTTGACATAGGCCGTGGCGGAAACTTGTCCACAACACTGGCGGCAAGATCATATTATGCCACAGCAACAACCTACACAACAACTGTGACTCAATATTTGTTGCCTTACTTTTTGTCAGCATTGACATATGCCAGTACATTGACGTCCACAAATGTGTTAGGCCAGACAGCTCCAGCCAGCAACTACCAGACATTGAATGGTGCTGCTGCAGCAATCACTCAGTTTACCAGTGGCAGCTACACTGCTGAAGCTGGCATGAATACCAAGGTCACCACATTGTTTGCAATTGTGACCAGCGGATTAAACGCTGGTACAACCAATGCTATTGCACCACCAATAAATCCCACAACTTCCATTTTTATCAAAACAGGCACATACTCTGAAATATTGCCAATCATCGTCCCAGCATTCACAGCACTGATAGGTGACGAACTTAGATCAACAATTATTCAGCCATTCACATTCAGTGTGACTGCAACCACAAGTTCTGGCACCAGTCTGACATTGTCTGATGCTACCAATGTTGTAGTTGGTATGGGTATTACTGGTAATGTGCGTATCCCAGATGGTGTGTTTGTTGTTGCCAAATCAGGCAATGTGTTAACACTGAACATAGCAACCACTGGCACCGTGAGTGGTGCATTGGTAGCAGGTTACACCGTCAGTGACATGTTCTACATGCGCAACGGTACTGGTGCTAGAAATATGAGTGTTACTGGTTTATTTGGCACAATTGGTTCAGCAAACAGCTACGGCACAGCCCGACCCACAGCTGGCGCATATTTCAGCTTAGATCCAGGCAACGGCCCAAACGACGACACAGTGTGGATTTATTCAAAGAGTCCATATGTGCAAAACGTTTCGCTGTTTGGAACAGGTTGTGTTGGTTGCAAGATTGACGGCAGCTTGCATGCCGGCGGCAACAAATCTATAACACTGAACGACTTTACTAATATTTTATCAGATGGTATTGCTGTGTGGTGTACACAGCTGGCCAAATGTGAAGCAGTATCTGTGTTCTCGTATTATGCCTATGCAGGATACTTGAGTGAATTTGGCGGCGCAATTCGTGCCACCAACGGCAACAGTTCTTATGGTGTTTACGGCTGTGTGGCAGAAGGAACCAGCCCAACTGAAGTGCCAATCACAGCCATAGTCAACACTCAAACTCAACAAGCACAAGTCACATATGTGTTGACAGGCGGCGGCCAAATTCTTTGGTTGGAATATTCAAATGCTGGACAGGCCTACAGTTCAGCATCTTTCAACATTACCAGCGGCAGTGGTGGCGGTGCAGCTGTGAGTGCAGCCAACTATTTTACTAATGCTGTGACTGAAGTGCGTATCATAACAGGCGGAGCCAATTACCTAACAGCCACCAACGTGGCTCAAAACGGCACTGCCAGCACTATCACATTGTCAGCAGCTGATTCAGCTGCCAACAATGCATATGTGGGCATGCGTATTGTGTTGCAGGCTGGTACGGGCAGTGGCCAATACGGATTTATCAATTATTACAACGCCAGTACAAAACAGGTGATTGTGTTGAAAGAATCTGTTGCAGGAATTGTCACAAGCACTTGTTCAACCACGGTGTTCAACGTTACTGACACAGCAAATATTCCAGCAGGCACACCAGTTGTGTTTACTGGCACATCGTTTGCTGGCGGATCAATAACAAATAACACTGTGTTTTATGTGGTGGCCAATAATTTTACAGCAACCACATTCTCAGTGGCCACTGCCGCAGGCGGAACTCCTATTGTACTCACAGCAGGCTCTGGCACAATGAGCATATTTGTGGCAATGTGGGATGTGGCTGTGAGTGGTACTGTTGTTCAAACAGTGTTGGACGGCAGCACACGCTATGTTATTGAACCACGCATCACCTTCAGTGGATCAGGCACTGGCGCATTTGCTCGTGCTGTTGTGGCCACCAATCAAATTTCAGCCATTAGAATTATCAATCCAGGATCAGGCTACAGCAGTGCGCCAAGCATAACTATCACTGATCCCAATTCAACCACTGCAGCCACTACCACTGTGCGTGTACAACCCACTGGTGTGTTGGGCCAGCCCACTTGGACCAGCAGAGGTACCAATTACAACGAAGCCACTGTGACAATTACTGGTAACGGTTTTGCAGATTTTCAAGCACTGGGTTTCTTTATCAACCTCAGCGGCATGACCAACATCCCAGTTCCAGGCGCAAACATTGCATTCACAGGCAACTCAACTTATTACATTGTGGTTCAGGTGTTGAGTTACACTGGCAGTGTGGGAAATTACAATGCCAGTATACAGATCAATCCAGGATTAACTGTGACAAATTCACCAGTGAACGGCACTGTGGTTACCATCACAATTGATTACAGTCAAGTCAGATTAACTGGACATGACTTCTTGTATGTGGGTTCTGGCAACTTCTACAACACTGGTTATCCCAACAACTTCAGCACAGCCAACAAAATTGTGGCCAATCAAACTGTGAACAGTGCAGGCGGTCGTGTGTTCTTCACAGCCACTGATCAGGACGGTAACTTCAACGTGGGTAACTTGTTCACAGTGCAACAGGCCACTGGTATTGCCACACTGAGTGCCAGTTTGTTCAACTTGAGCGGTTTGAATCAACTACAGTTTGCCTCAGGCGGTGCATTGGTCACACAGTTCAGTACCGATGGCAACATGACTGGAAACAGCGACGGCTTAGTTCCAACACAACGTGCTGTTAGAGCATACATTGCCAGTCAGCTGGGTGCAGGCGGCAGCAACATCACAGCCAACAGCTTGACAGCTGGCAGTGTGTATATCAGTGGTACCACTATCACCACAACCAACGCCAACAACTTGATAATTACATCCACAGGAACTCAAATTTCTGTGAACAATTTGGCAGTGTTCACAAGGGCGCAAACTGCCACTGTGCCGCTGGTGGCCAATGACATGACTAACAAAGCGTATGTGGACGATGTCAAGAGTTTTGCATTTTTTATTAGTTCTCAATGACCAAATGAACTAAATACACTAAGATAACGGAGAAAACATTATGGCAGCAGGAAGATTGGGCACACCGGCAAATTTAACAGCAACAACAAACACCACGTTGTACACCAACGCCACCACATATGCAGTGTGTACAGTGAACATTTTGAATCGCAACACAACTGCTGTGACAATCCGTTTGGGATTAAGTAGCTCAGCAACTCCGGGGCTTGCAGAATGGCTGGAGTTTGACACAGTTGTTCCAGCAGCTGGTGTGTTGGAACGCACTGGATTGGTAGTGGGCGCTACTCAAAATTTAGTTGCGTATGCCAGTGCTACAGGTGTCACTGCCATGGTGTACGGAATTGAGACTTAATAGGAGACACTGATGGGACGATTTCTTGGACAAAGTTATGCTAGACAAACGCCCGACAGTTTTGTACAAACTGTGGATGTGTCCAGCAACATCACACTGGCGTTGAATTCCATCTATTATGTCAACACCACAGCCGCAATTGTCACATTGACATTGCCACAGTTGCCCTCAGCGGGTGACTTTGTGGATATCATTGATGCAGCTGGAACATTTGACACGTACAATTGTGTTATCAACCCCAGCGGCGACGGCTCCACAGTGGCTGGATTTGCAGACAACCTAACACTGAATCTCAGCCGTTTGAGTGTGCGTTTACAGTATTCAGTTGGAAGAACCAGCTGGCTAGTAACTCAGCTGATATAAGGATATAGATAAAAAATGGCAAACGTATTAAGTTATATTAACTCAGGATCATTTACAGCACCTGCTGCAGGCTCGAGCGGCTACACTAGCCCACCGGGCATGTGGTGTCGTCCAGCGCACAAACCCACATGTTGCATATTTGTTTCAGGAGATAACAGTTGTTGCATGTGTGTACCAACCACAGCCACTTGTTTTGTTATCGAATTGTGGGGACAGGGCGGCGGCGGCTCAGGCGGTTGCTGTTGTGGAGTTGGCTCATACGGCGGCCAAGGCGGAGGCTATGGATGGGTTGCCTGCGCAACAGGCGGCCAGAACTGGATTCTGTGTGCATGTGCTTGCAATTGCAGTTGCTCCAGTTGCAGCGTTTGTTCAGAAACTCCAGGCCAACATTCCAGAGTTTGTCAATGCAACGGCGGCATAAACAGCACCTATTGGTGCATGTGCGGCGGCAACGGCGGCATGTGGTGCTGTTTCCCAGACACACCGTGGTGTTGGGACGGCAGCAATAGGAATCCTGGCAACTGGCCAGGCGGCCAAAAATACAATCTATGGTTACACTGGAAAGACAGAAGCTTGTGTCTAGCAGGCGGTTGCAGTGCCACTTCTTCTAGCGGTGCTCCTGTGGGTTATGTTTGGTGTTGTACCAGTAATAC
>ENA-OSIY01000501-OSIY01000501.1-marine-metagenome-genome-assembly--contig:-NODE-501-length-21733-cov-9.390562_pt1 | contig 21733 bp, 26 predicted proteins | sample MGYA00237884_ERZ534233 | MGnify/ENA primary metagenome ERZ534233 (study PRJEB26412, sample SAMN06343840) | marine metagenome | isolation source: estuarine water | place: USA: Columbia River Estuary... | reverse complement strand
TTAATGTCAATTAAATATGTTGATGAAGTTGTTACTTACCAAACTGAAGAAGATTTAATTCAATTAATGGAATTTTACAAACCTGACATTAGAATTTTAGGTGATGATTATATTGGAAAGAGATTTACAGGTGACCATTTACCTATTAAAGTAATTTATACAACAAGGTCACATAATTGGTCAACAACCAAAATTAAAGATTTAATCACAAGACAAACAATCAAACAAAACCCGGAAATAATTAAAAATTTAGAATCAAATGATTAAAATACCATTAACCAAGATATTATTTCTTGATATTGAAACTGTTGGAATTGAAAAAGATTATGATACTTGTTTAGAAAAAAGACCTGAACTTGCAAAACAATTTGACAAATATTACGATTGGTTTTTAAAACGATTTCCCGAAGATAAGGAAATTGAAGTTGACCAAAAGAATATAGTATTTGCCACAAGAACTGCATTAGTTCCTGAATTTGCTAAAATAGTTTGTATGAGTGTTGCCTTTGTAATGGACAATGGTGATATTAAAAAACAAACATTCTCCGGAGATGATGAAAAAGAAGTATTAAAAGAATGTCAAAAATTGTTAGACCGTTGCGGTAAATTAGATTTTTTCTTATGTGGACATAATTTAAAAAACTTTGATATTCCAATGACCGCCAAAAGAATGATTATAAATGGTTTATTACCACCATCAATCCTTCCGTCTTACGATACAAAGCCTTGGGAAATAAAAGCTATTGATACTAGAGAAATTTGGCAATACGGAGCTTACACGGCAATTGGGTCGTTAGATTTAATGTGTACCTCAATGGAAGTACCATCACCAAAAGAAGGTGATGTTACCGGTGATAAAGTTCATGACGCATATTGGAACAAAAATATGTTAGAAGAGATTTCTGAGTACTGTGAAAGAGATGTGTTAGTATTGATTGATTTAATAAAAAAATTAAAAAATTTAGAATAATGTTAAACGAAGATTTAGATTTCTTAAAAAATAAAGCCGAAGAATTAAAACGAATGGCAAACATTGATTTGGATGAACTATCCTATGAAGAAATAATGGGTGAGTTTGGACTTGACTTAAAACAACTTGAGGATGATATGATGAATTCAAAAACTAGACTTCCATTAGGGTTTGTAAAACTTCATCCTGACGCAGTAACACCAAAATATAATTATGATAGTGATTCAGGGTTTGACTTACATTCTGTAGAAGATATTACCATTGAACCATTTGGTCGAGCATTAGTTCCAAGTGGGTTATCGTTTGATATTAAAGATGGATATGAACTTCAAGTTAGAACTAAAAGTGGATTGGCCATCAATCAAGGACTTATGGTTTTAAACTCACCAGGAACTGTTGATAATGGTTATACCGGAGAAGTTAAAGGTATTATTTTTAATACCAATAATCATCCAGTAACTATCACTAAAGGTATGAAATTCGGTCAAGCGGTATTATGTCCCGTTGTAAATGGGGGTTGGGTTCATTTGGACCAAAGAGAAGAAGTAATTGATAAAGAAAGAGGTAGTAACGGATTTGGTTCGACAGGATTAGTATGATAACAATAATATATTCTACTCATAAAGATGAACAATTTAATAACAAATTTAAACAACATTTGTTACAAACGGTTGGGTTAAAAAATGTTCAAGTTTTAGAGTTTCAAAATAATAACGAATTTAGTTTGTCTGAGATTTACAATAAAGGTATCTCTCAGTCAATTTTTGATATTTTGGTGTGTTGTCACAACGATATTAGATTAGAAAATGGGTGGGGTAAGAAACTTTTAAAAGATTATTCTGATAATCCTGAATACGGTATTATTGGAAAAGCCGGAACGTCCTATTTTCCTGAATCAGGAATATTTTGGGAAAGAATGAAACAAACTATGGTTGGTCAAGTTTATCACCAACCCGATAAAGAGAAATGGTTAAGTAAGTACTCCCCAAAATTACCAATAATTATTCCGGTGGTTTCCATTGACGGTTTGTTCATGTCATTCAACAAAACCAAAATAAAACATACCTTTGATGAATCAATCGGTAAATACCATTTTTACGACCACTTATTTTGTATACCAAATTATTTAGACAAAGTTAATATTGGTGTAACCTCATCTTTTGATATTACACATCAATCTGTTGGGAGACCTAATCAAGAATTTTTTGAAACCAAAGATAAATTTGTGGAGAAATGGAAACACGTTTTACCTTTAGATTTAAAACCTGAAAAAATTTATATCCCTGAAATTAAAGAAAAACCAATTAAAAATATTGGTAAAGTTGCGGTTATTATACCAACAAAAGGTAATATTGATATGTTAACAGATTGTGTTAATTCATTTTATACACATTGTAACTCTGATTTATTTCACATTTTTATTGCTGATACCGGTTCTACAAATGAAGAAAAAGACATCTTAAAAGATTACATAAAACAATATCACAACATAACACTTATCGAGTACGATTATTATAATTTTGCTAAAATAAATAATGACGTTGTAAAAAATCACGTAAATGAAGAATACGAATTTTTATTATTTTGTAACAACGATATTAAATTATTGAATAACGTTGTTTACGGAATGTTAAATATTTTTAAAACAACCCCAAAAGTTGGTACGGTTGGATGTAGATTACATTTTGAAGATAATACTATCCAACATGATGGAATTTTATGTGCAATAAATCAACAAAAACATTTATTAATTTCTCATCATAGTTTATCATCTTATTATAGTTTTTCAAACATTAATAGAAAAGTTATTGGGTCGACAGCGGCATTACTTATGATTAAAAAAGATGTTTTTATTAAATGTGATTATTTTAATGAAAATTATACATCATGTTTTGAAGACGTTGAGTTAAATTTAAAATGTTTAATGATAAAACTAGATAATTATTGTAATAGTAATTTAGTATCGTATCACTATGAGAGTAAAACAAGGAATAATGATGTTGATAAACTTAAAAAAGTTAACGAAGATTATAATAATTTTTTACTCCCTTTTGTTAGTAAAAATTACGATAAATTAAAATCTCATATACAAATAATAAAATAATTTATGGCACAAGGAGTACATAAAATAACTGAAGACTTTGAAATAGAACTTTCAAAATATACCGGAGCAAAATATGTGGTAACGGTAGACAATCAAAGTAACGCATTATTTTTGGCGTTATATTATGAAAAAAATATAAAAAAAACTATCGGAGATAATGTATCTATTCCGTGTAGAACGTACCCTTCAGTACCTTGTGAAATTATTCACGTTGGACTTAAAGTGAAGTTTATACCTGTTGATGGTGAAAAAATAAAAGGTGCGTATCAACTAGTTGGTAGTAATATATATGATTCAGCATTAAGATTTACATGTAATATGTATATCCCTCAAACACATATGTGTGTTTCGTTTACCGGACCATACAAACACTTAAAATTAGGTAAAGGAGGTGCGATATTAACAGATGATGAAAACGCATACAAGTGGTTTAAAAAAGCAAGATTTAGTGGTCGAGATGAATGTAGTTACCATACTGATAATTTTGATATTAATCCTGTTGTTGGGTGGAATTTTTATATGATGCCTGAAATATCCGCAAGAGGTTTATTATTAATTTCACAATTTTACGATTCAAAAGGTAATCCTATTGAAAATGAAGATTTAGAGTTACCATACCCTGATTTATCAAAATTTAAAGTTTATGAACAATAAAGTAACTATTGGGGTTATGCAACCGTACTTCTTTCCTTATTTGGGTTATTTCCAATTAATTAATGCCGTTGACATTTATGTTAATCTTGAACACGTCAATTTCATGAAAAGAAGTTATATGGTTAGAAATTCTTTAAAAAATAACACATTAATTAATATTCCGGTATCTAACGGTAGTCAAAATAAAATTTGTACAGAAGTTAATGTTTTATCTAATGAAACTTGGTTTAACACATTCGAAAAAACAATCGAGTTTTTATATAAGAAAGAAGATAATTACCAAACAATACTAAATGAAATAATTTATCCTTGGAAAAATGAAATATTAAATTTAAATAGAGACGTATCTATTTCTGAATTCAATTTTTTATCTATTAAACATATCTGTAAATATTTAGACATTTCCACTAAATTTGAATCAAGCGTTGGTGTAACTAATCGAAAAAAAAATGAAGGAATCCAAGATGTTGTTAGACATTTTGATGGTACTCATTATGTTAACGCAATAGGTGGACAACAACTTTATGATAAAAAAGATTTTGAAACAAATAAAATTATACTTAATTTTATAAAAATGGGGAATATTAATTTTGATAATCCTTACGCATCAATATTAGATTTATTATTTAGATATCCAAAAGAATCAATAAAAAAAGAATTAAAAAATTACACACTAATATGAACTATTTAAAAATTGCCAAACATTATAACGAATGTTTTGAAAAACACGGAGATAATAATTTAGGTGTTGATTGGCCAAAATATGAAGACACTTTAATTAGACATCAAGTTATGTTAGATTTAATTAAAGATAAAAATACTAATAATTCGTTATTAGATTTTGGATGTGGGTTGGGACATTTATATGAATTTATTTTGAAAAATAATTATACTAAAAATATAAAATATTCAGGATTAGACATCAACTTAAATTTTTATAACCATTGCACCTCAAAATATCCGGATATCCAATTTTATCTGAAAGATGTTTTAATTGATAATGAATTACCTAATTTTGATTACATTGTATGTAATGGAACTTTTACAGAAAAAAGGGAATTAACATATAATGAAATGTATAATTTTATGACAAACGTTTTATTAAAACTTTGGGGTAAAACAAACAAAGGAATTTCATTTAATGTTATGTCAAAATTAGTTGATTGGGAACGTGATGATTTGTTTCACGTATCAATGGATGAAATTTGTTTATTTCTTAAAAATAATCTATCAAGAAATTTCATCATAAGAAATGATTATAAACTATACGAATATACAATATATGTCTACAAATAAAGTAATTATTTTTGGGTTAGAAGATTCTGCGGAACTAGCCCATTACTATCTTACAAAAGATACATCATACGAAATTATTGGTTTTACGGTTAACCAAGAATTTATCAAAGATGAAAATTTTAAACCACGAAATTCTGAAAAAACCTATTCCGTTTTTCCTTTTGAAAATATTGAGAATATTTTTCCCCCGTCCGAATATCTATTATTTGCACCAATGACGGGTGCGAAAATGAATTTAGTTAGAAAAAAAATATATGAAGAAGGAAAAAATAAGGGTTATAAATTTATATCATATGTATCACCTAAAGCAACTGTTTGTGACAACATAATCGGCGAAAATTGTTTTATATTAGAAGACAATACATTACAACCATTCACGGAGATTGGTAATAATGTAGTAATGTGGAGTGGGAACCATATAGGTCATCACGGAAAAATTGATGACCACGTATTTTTCACATCTCACGTTGTATTATCCGGGCATTGTCACGTTAAAGAAAGAGCTTGGTTAGGAGTTAATTCTACTATAAAAGATTTTGTTACAATTGGCGAAGGTAGTTTAATTGCCATGGGAAGTATGATTACTAAATCAACGGAAAATAACGGATTTTATTTAGGGTCACCAGCAAAAAAACAAGATAAAAAACCATTAGACATTATGTAATATGTGGATAAAAAAAAATAACATTTTTAACGAACACCATTCACAAGTACCTGTTGTTGACGAATACGATAACTTTTACCGAATATATTATTCAACAAGAATTGATGGTAAAAGTAATCCAATGTTTATAGATGTAGATAAAAACAATCTATCAAATATTATTAATAAATCAAATAAACCCATTTTAAGTTTAGGTGATAGAGGTAGTTTTGACTGGGCTGGTATTATGCCAACAGAAATAATAACTGTAAATAACATAAAATATTTATACTATATTGGATGGTCATTAAGAGTAGATGTCCCATATCATAATAATTTAGGATTAGCTATTAGTCATGATAATGGAAATACGTGGGAAAAATATTCTAAAGGACCTGTTTTAAGTACATCACATTTAGAACCCGGATACATTGGTACGGTAAGTATTTTAATTGAAAATAATATTTGGAGAATGTGGTATCTATCTTGTTTAGATTGGGTAGAATCTGATTTGGGAATGGAGCCGACTTACGATATAAAATACGCCGAGTCCGAGGATGGTATCATTTGGAAACCATTAAGAGTTACCTGTATACCTTTAGATGATGATGAAGGTGGAATATCCTCACAAAGAGTATTAAAAATTAATGATGAATACCATATGTGGTATTCAATAAGAAATAAATTAGATTATAGAAAAAATACTAAAAATAGTTATAGAATAAAAAAATCAACGTCAAAAGATGGTATTAATTGGGTTAAGAATAATATGATTGAACTAGATATTGATTTAAATAGTAATTGGGATAATATTATGGTATGTTACCCATTTATTATAGAAAATAAAAATAAACTAATAATGTTTTACAATGGAAATGAATTCGGAAAAACCGGAATTGGATACGCAATTAATCAATCAATTAAATAACGAAGGTTATATTATTTTAAAAAATTTCTTTGATAAAGAATATGTTAACGAATTAAAAAAAGGTGCGGAAAATATTTTTAAAATTCAATTCAATAGATTTGGATATACCGATAGTTTTCAAGAAAATATGATTAAATTATTTAACGAACACGAAGATATATTCATCAATTGTGGTAAAATAATACAATCAGGTTTAATTGAATTGTATAAATTACCAGTTGAAGATAAAATTATTAACCTAATAAAAAGTTTAGGTTTATCTTTTCCTAATTTATGTACTAGGCCGGTACTATTCTTTAACCATCCAAAATTGGCTAAAGAAGAATATTACTATAAAACCCCACCTCATCAAGATTGGTCCTCTATGGAATCAAGTTCAGATTCTTTAGTTTTGTGGGTACCGTTAGTTGATGTCAACAGTGATAATGGAAGTATAATTATTTGGCCAAAAACACATAAAAACGGTGCATTACCTTTTAAAACTATAGGTGGATTTGCGTCTGTTGAAATTGGAGGTGAACACATTCAACCTGAATTAGAAGTAGGGGATATTGCAATATTTTCAACGTTTTTAGTTCACTCTTCCGGAGACATCTCAAATGATACTATTAGATGGTCTTGTCATTTTAGATACACTAATATGTATGATGACGATTTTATTGAAAGAGGATTCCCAAACCCATACATTTATAAACCAATAACAAAATGATTAAATTTAGTATAGTAATTACCACATATCAAAGAAATGATGGTACAACACCAAAGGTATTAAAAAGGGCTTTAGATAGTGTTTTTAATCAAGATTATGATAATTTCAAAATTTATGTAATCGGGGATAAATATGATAATAATTCAGAATTCGAGAGTATTTTCCAAGAATATCCAAAGGATAAAATTTATTACGAAAATTTACCGTTTGCTTATGAAAGAGATAGATTTGAAGACAAATGGTTAGTTTGGAGTTATGCGGGATGTTTTGCAAATAATTATGGTATAAATAAATCAATAATAGATGGATATGAATATGTCTGTCATTTAGACCACGATGATGAGTGGTACCCAAACCATTTATCGTCATTAAATAATGCTATTTTAAAAACAAATTCATTATGGTTATGTACTAAATCAGAATATGTTTCAAATAGAATATTACCGGTAAATAATAGTGATTTAGATTTAGTACCATTTAATCCAATACCTCAAGGTTTAATACATTCCTCAACTTGTATTAATTTTAAAAAAATATCTTTAAGACATCGAAATGTGTATGACGAAACCGGAGAAATGGGTCTACCCGGAGATGCTGATTTATGGTTAAGAATGTCGAATTATTTAAAACAAACCAATCAAACAGGTATATTAGTCAATAAAATAACCTGTAAACATATTGAAGAGGGTTATGAAAGAAAATAAAAATAAAAATAAATTAAAACAATATGAATAAAAATTATAATTTTACAATAACTAAAGAATCTTTAGAAAAAAATAAATTTATTTCTAATAATATGGATGGTAACACATTTCATTTAAATACCCACATATTATACGACATAAGAACTGAATTGGGTGATGGTTTAAAAAATTATTTGGAAATTGGTTCATACGCAGGTGGTTCGATGTCTTTGATTAGTTCTCATCCATTTCCAACAAATTGTATAACCGTTGATTTAGGGTTACCAATTAATAAAGAAGTTGTTGAATCTAATGTTTTTAAATTTAAAAATGAGAATTCCACATTCAAATACATTCAGGGTAATTCTCAATCAATCGACACCATCAATAAAGTTAAAGATGAAAATAAAGAATTTGATTTTTTATTTATAGATGGTGACCATTCGACTAATGGAGTACTTTTAGATTTTAAAAACTATTCACCATTAGTTAAAAAAGGTGGGTATATTTGTTTTGATGATTATTTAGATTGGGAATTTAGTCCACAAGTTAGAGGGGCTGTAGATTCAATAGTAGAAAGTTTAGATAAAAATGAATACAAAGTAATTGGGTCATTATCATATGAACATTTAAAAGAATTTACTGAATTAGATTCAAATAATATTTTTATAATTCAAAAATTAAACAATTAAAATAATTTAAATGGCCACATACAGCAAATCAAAAAACACTAAACCAACCCCTACTCCTGAAACCACAAGTAAACCGGTTAATAAGAAAGAATTAATTAATCAAATTATTAAAAGAAAAACTAAAGAAAAGTTTTTAACAAATAATCAAAAAAAATATTACGATACTTTAATTGATAGTGAAATTACTGTTTGTTCCGGACCTGCGGGTGTTGGTAAAAGTTATATTACAATGAAAGCGGCAATTGACTTACTCGCTGACCCTGAAACACCATATGAAAAAATTATTATTGTTAGACCCGCTGTTGAAGCTGAAGAAAAATTAGGTTCACTTCCGGGGAATGTTGAAGAAAAATTAGACCCTTACATTTTCCCATCATATTATTTATTAAATAAAATTATTGGGAAAGAATCTAGAGAAAAACTAAAAGAAATTGATGTTATTGAAGTGTTTGCTTTGGCATTTATGAGAGGTATGAACATTGATAATTCTATTCTAATTTTTGAAGAGGGTCAAAACGCAACTCCAAGTCAAATGAAATTACTTCTAACTAGAATTGGGTTTAATAGTAAATTCTTTATATCAGGTGATGTAGAACAATCTGACAAGTATAAAAATAAAACTCATAGTGGTTTATGGGACGCAATTGAAAAATTTAGAGGTAGTGAATATATATCAATTTTTGAATTTAAAGATAAAAAAGATATAGTTAGAAATCCTTTAATTAGTAGGATATTAGACAAGTACGAAGAAAACTAATTTTAATATATTTTATTATAAAAGATAGGTAAACATAATTTAGTTTACTTATCTTTTTTTTTATATAACTTTTGTTGATATGAGAATTGGTATAGAAATTAATGGAGTATTACGAGATACTTTAGGAAAAATTGAACAAACTTATCAGAAATTTTTAATCGATAAAACTGATGGTATTGAAGACGACGAGTCATTTGAGTATAAGATGACTTACCCGATAAATAGTTTAACTTTAAACGAACATTTTTCATTTCCGGATGATGATGAGTTATATTCATTTTTATATGAAGAATTTGCTATGGAAATTTTTGGTCACGCTCAATCTTCAGAATACAATACATTCATTGATTTAAACGAAATTTATATATCTTTAAGAGATAATCACGATTTATTAATTGTTTCTGATGAGATAGGTAAATCAAAACCTGCGTCCTTATTCTTTTTATCTAAATTTGGGTGTCAATTAGAAAAAGTAAAATTTTACAGTAATTCAACAATTAATTCAATGTGGAATGAATTAGATATTTTACTTACATCAAATCCCGCCTTATTATTGGATTATCCGTCAGATAAAATATTAATAAAATATGAGACGGATTATAATGAAAATATTACCACAATCCATTCTATAAAATCAATAAAAGAATTGGACGATAAATTAAAACAAATTTTAGAATGTTAAAAGTATTAGGAGAAAACTATTATGTTGATTTGGATAAGATTGACGATTATGTTCAAATAAAATCAAAAAAAACCGTCACGTCAGGTGACACGGAAGGGGCTACCATAAGTATAATTAAATACGAAACAATTAAATTAATGTTAGAAATAGTCATGGATGAACCTGAAGAAATTGATGAGCAGCTAGGGGCTAAAGGTACTAACAACTTATCAATCCCATTTAAACTAGCGTTTAATACTCTATTGTATAAAAAATTAATAAATAAAATATAATAAACATGACACAAGAACAAATTACAAAATTAGAACAGTCGATTCAAAACATGAAAGATAAAAAGTCAAGAATTTATCTTTTAGTTCAAGACACTAAAGGTAATGCAAAAGCTTCAGTCGCTTACATATACGAATTAGGTATAGCATTATTAAAAAATGGATATAACCCAATTATCTTACATGAAACACCTGATTATACCGGTGTAGAAGAATGGTTAGGTGAGGAGTATATGACATTACCTCATAAAACAATTGAAGGTCAAAATTTAGAAATTTCACCGGAAGATTTAATCGTTATCCCTGAATTATACGGATTTGTGATGAGTCAAATATCAAAATTACCTTGTGGTAAAATTGTATTGTCTCAAGCCCATGACCATATCTTGGAAACATTACAACCAGGTCAGACATGGTCACAATTAGGGTTTTATAAATGTATAACAACCTCTGAAGCACAAAAAGAATATATCGAGAATCTTATGAGAGGTATTTCAATAGATGTTTTAAAACCATTTATTTCTGATAAATTTAAACCAAATACGTTACCTGCGAAACCTATCATAGCTATTCAAGCAAGAGAACAAAGAGAAGCTCTTAATATGATTAAAAGTTTCTATATTAAGTTCCCTCAATATAGATGGATAACATTTAGAGATATGAGAGGATTGTCTGTGAGTGAATTTGCAAATGCAATGAAAGATTGTTTCTTGTCAGTTTGGATTGATGAAACAAGTTCATACGGAACTTTTCCATTAGAATCTATGAAGTGTAAAATACCTGTGGTTGGTTTAGTACCAAATTTAGTACCTGAATGGATGAATGAAGACAATGGTGTTTGGGTTAACAATAAAATACAAATGGTGGATTTTGTTGCGGACTTTTTACAAAATTGGTTAGAAGACAGTATTAATGAAAATTTAGAAACAGAAATTATTAAAACTGCGGAAAATTTAAGTACTAAAGAAGATTTTGAAAAAATTTCAGTAAACTTATTTGAAGGATATCTAACTAAAAGATTGGAATCATTTGAAGAACAATTAAATAAACTACAAACAATAGAAGAATAATATGGAAAATTACTTTGACGTATCAGTTATATTACCGATTAAATCGGCAACCGCACCATTTTTTGAGGATTACTTTAAAAAATGTATCGAATCATTAAATAATCAAAAATTAAAAATTAATGAATTAGTTATTGTTCACACAAATGAAATACCATTAGTTGAACTTTTAAAAAATTATGATTTTGGTGACTTAAATGTTGTTAAATTAGAATGGGAAAAAGAACCTAATTACGCAGCACAAGTTAATCATGGTGTTAGAAATTCAAAATCTGAATGGGTTTCATTATTTGAATTTGATGATGAATATTCTAACATATGGTTTAAAAATGTTGACATCTACTCAAAAGCATACCCTAATATGGATGCGTTTTTACCAATCGTTGTTGATACAGACCAACAAGGTAAATTCGCAGGATTTACAAATGAAGCCACTTTCGCGGCAAACTTTACTCCTGAAATGGGTGTGTTAACTCATGAGACTTTATTAGACTATCAAAACTTCCAATCATCAGGAATGGTTATCAAAAAATCAAAATTTGTTGATTACGGATTAATTAAACCTTCGTTTAAGTTAACGTTTGGATACGAATTATTTTTACGATTAACACATAATTCAATTAACATTATGTCTATCCCAAGAATTGGTTATAAACATACTAATTTAAGAGACGGGTCAATCTTTTGGAATTACAAAAATGGTAGAGATGTCTTAACTCCGGAAGAAGTTAAATTTTGGATTGAGTCCGCAAAAAAAGAATATTTTTTCATTAATGACAGAGCAATAAAATTTGAATCTCAAGAAGTTTAATGACTGAAAATATTAATTTAACAGGGGATACAAATGTTGAGTTAAAAAAGAAAGGTAGAAAACCAACCCAATTAAATTATTTTGATGTTCGAGAAGAAATGGCGGTAGTAAGATTTTTAGAATCTACGTCTTACGAAGAAAAGAATAAAATATATAATGAGTTTTTAAAAAAACCTTTAGACAAGATGATATCTTCAATTATCCGAAGATACAAATTATATAGAAAAGACATGGATTTCACAGATATACATGTAGATACTCACTCGTTTTTAATGACTAAAATAGATAAGTTTAAACCTTCTCGTGAAAAGAAGGCTTATTCCTATTTTGGGACAATATGTAAAAACTATTTAATGGGTCAAATCATTAAAGACCAAAAAGAAACCAATAGAAAGATATCATATGAAGATATTTCATCAAATTTAGAAAACAATGAAAACTTCGCATATTATATCGAGAATGATAGTTTAGACTCCGAAAGAGTAATTAAACATTTTTTAATTGAATTAGAAAGATTTATAAAAGAAGAAAACCTATCAGAAAATGAAGTTAAGTTGGGTCACGCTCTATACGATATCTTTGAAAACTATGATTCAATATTCATAGGTAACGATAATAATAAATTTAATAAAAATATTATTTTATTGTCTTTAAGAGAGATGACCAATCTTTCTACTAAAGAAATTAGAGGGTCAATGAGAAAATACAAAAACATGTATTACACATTAATCCAAAATATGGTAAACTAAAAAAAATAAATTTAATATTTATCATTATGGCTAGACCGACAAAAAAAGAAATTAATTTAAGCAAAGAATCAATGTTATCATTGATGCAGGAAATCTACAATGAACTTGTGGAACAGAGAAATACTGCCATCAGAATACAAAATAAAATGTTAACAATGATGAAGGAACCGGAAGATATGACAATCATAGGTCCTGTTATTGAAAAACAACAAAAAATTATAAATGATTGTGTTGAGAAAAAATTAACTTTATCAAAATTACAATCAGGTATGTGGGAAAAATCTAACACTAATAAAGATAGTGGAGGAAGTTTCTCAATTACTGATTTAGGTAGTGACGACGATTTACTAAAAAGTTTAATCGAAAAAGACATTGCAAAAGATGGTGATTCATATAAAATGAAAAAATAATAAATTATGCCATCAGTAGATTTAAATTTTGACTATAATAAAATTCAAGGTAAATTAAACGCGACTAAAACATATGCAAATGTTAAGTCGCAATATAATAACGCTGGTAAAAAAGTTGGGGATTCGTTTGACAAAACTAAAAAAGATGTTTCCCAATCATTAGATAAATTTAAAGACCAAACTAAAAGATATCAAAAACAAATAAAAAACCAATTTGAACAACTTTTAGATTTAGCCAATACCACTGGAGGAAGTGGTAGTGGTTCCCCAAAATATATTAAAAGACTATTAATACGAACTGTTCATAACATTCAACCTAGATTAAGAACAATCGTTATGAATGATTGTTTAACCGCTTTAGGTTGTGACCAAGAACAAACTTATGGTGCCAATCAAGAAGTTTGGATTAAAGTAAATTCAATCGATTTATTTAGTAGATTAAAAATTGACCCAAACGATGAAGTTGGTAAAATTGTCTACGAAAAAGAACCTGTGTCACCAGGAATTCCATTTTCAATGAATCATAAAATGTATGATTTAATTCAAGATGGTAATTTAACATATACTCACGTAGGAAAGTCAAACCAACAATTATTTACCATTCAATATAAAGAACAAGGTCAGTTTGGTGAAACGGGGCCTTGGTATAAAATTAACCTCGCAAATAGATTAAACGGTGTTAATAGAGTCGGTGAATTTATGATTGACTACTATGATACAATTAAAATGGCCGAAGACACCGATATTATGGGTTCTATTATGGAATCACTATGTGGTGCCGTATCAATGAAAGTTGATGCCGGAACATCTCAAGTTAAGAACGCTAGTCAAGCGGAGATAATATTGGCAAGAATTTTAGGTCTTTGTTTTGATAGTGGTGCCAGCGATGGAGAGATTGATGTTAGTGGTGTTGCAAAAGTACCGGAATTAGATGGTATTGATGATTCGTTTTTTGAATTTACCGATATTGATTTACGAAATATTGATATTAGAGTTGGGAACATCAAAAATGGTGTAGTACAATTTGAAGATTGTGGGGATGTATTATTACCTGTAAACTATGAAGATATAATAACTGCGTTAGGTCAATTAAATTTTGTTGAGGGTTCTGATTTTGAAGATGCCGCAAATGGAATTTCAGATGTGTTAGCCAACAACCCTGATTGGGGAGGTATAGGTATTAACATTAACCCACAAGTTGTGATTGATACTAATTTTATTAAACTAATAACAAATGGTGTGATAAGTGCGTTAATTACCCCAAAAATGATATTACCAATTATCACAATGTTTAAAGCCTTAGGTAATAGTATTGCCGATAATATTAAATCATTTACTGACTTTGTTAAAATATTTAAATCATTCTTCATTAATTTAGTATCTAAAGTAGGTGCAATATTTGTTGAAGAACTATATAGATTAATAAAAAGTGATATTTTAAAATTATTACAATCTGTAATAACTGATATTGTTAAAGAAAAACAAATTAAGAAATATGCGATGATTTTAAAATTAATTTCTTTATTATTAATATTAGCCGGATTATTAAATGATTTTAGGAAATGTAAAAGTTTAGTCGACGATATATTTAGAATATTGAATTTAATTAATCTTCCAGGTTTTGGTGGAAGTCCTATCCCGTTACCAATAATGATAGCAGCACAATTTTGTGACGGTTATTCCGAGTCAAGGGCTTTTATTGGTGCGATGGAAGAGATGCAAAAAATAGGAATACCTACCGGTGATATGCCAAGTGGAGCCCCTAATATGGATATTTTGGGTAAATTTTCACAAATGAAAGCGATGGCTTTTGAAGATTCGGAAAATAATAAAGTTCAAATTGCTGTAGGTCCACTAGTATTAACTCCAGCGGGTTTTACGGTACCAGCTAACGCTTTTGGTAAAAAGTTTTAATTATGAATAAAAAAGAAAAAAGTGAAAAAGTTTTAAAAATTATTGGTGATATGAAAAATTCATCTAATAAAGATTTAATGTTGGTTATGGATACTATTCAAGAAGATTTTGAATTTACTAAAAAAATTGTGATTGATTCAACACTTCATTTGGATAAATTAGAATTAACATATAACACCGTCCTAAAAGAATATCAAAAAAGAACTAAGATAAATGACAATAGATAACGAAAATAAGTATCAAATATTATTTCCTGGATTTGTCTATGACAACCAAGACCCTATGATGTTAGGTAGACTTCGTATTATACCTGAAACAAAAAATTACCAAGACGTTATTGCCTCAGTTTCAAGTTGGAACGAAGAGACTGATAAATGGTCATCAAAAGACCCTTTAGTGTTTATTCCGTTATTACCATTCTTTTTTAACCAAATACCTAAAATTGATGAGTATGTTCATTTAATTTATCAAAATAAAAAATACGAATACCAAAATCAATTTTATATACAAGGTCCTTATTCATCTCCGATGTCAACACCTTTTGAATATTATCAAGGTGCCAAAAAATTCTTAGCTGCCGGTGATAGAATTAAACAAGGGTTAAGTATTAAGAATTTAGATGGGTCATACGCCAATACCGAGAGTCAAGGTGTTTTTCCTGAACCGGGAGATAACGCTTTATTAGGTAGAGGAACTGCAGATGTTATTGTAAAAGAAAATGAAGTATTAATTCGTGCCGGAAAAACAAAAGAATTATCAACGGATAAATTCCCAATTGCCGATAGTAATAGAGCCTTTTTACAATTAACGAGATTTACTCAAACAAAAAGAACTTTACCTCAAGAAAGTAAATCAAGAATTGTTGAGAATGTAAAAGTAGTTAAAAAAATGATTGTGTGGGATATTTCAACACTAAATAGTACTTCCAATTTTACCGGTTATGTTAAATTATTTAACTTAAAACCTAGTACAAAAGTTAACACTAAAAATTTTAAGTATCCTACAATATCAGAATTAAAAGTTGGTGATGACTATGGTGTACCAATTGAGACGGTGGAATTTGTGGGGAAACCGTTTGAAGAATGTATTATTATTATTAATCAATTTATTTCACAAATTTTTACACCAAATATTTTATTTACAGCGTCAACAATTAACCCTGTTAACATCTTACCAGGTGATGTGTTTCCTGTAGTTATTACACCATCACAACAGACTTATGAAATTGGTAAAAAGTTTTTACCGGATAGTTTAGTTAATGATGTTCTTGAATATGTTAATTATAGAAGATTTTATTACGCAATTAATTTAAACAACTCAAAAGAGAATGGGTGGTTTTTGGTTTGGGATAATAAAGGTGGTAAACCTATTTTTGGGCCTCAAGGAGATTTAAAACAAGAGATAATTACCCCAACAGAATTTCAAAACGAAGACATTACTTACGGAGCGTTAGGTGCACAACAATTATATCTACTATCTCAAAATTCTAAAAGTCCAAAAGGGAAAATTGATTTGTCAAATACATTATATGGAATCCCACAAGATAATTTTATAGGTGCCGGAAACACATTATATGATAGAACTTATTCCTCTGTTAGAGGTGAAGAGTTAGTTAAACTACTCGAAAAAATGGCCGATTTTTTACTTAGTCACGTCCACGCTCACGCTAATATGACCCCCGACGAAAACACTCAAGGGTCTAAAACTAGTAAGACCGATATTACACAATCTTTGGCCAATGTAAATAATACTGTTCTAAATCAAAATATTCGAATAAACTAAATATTTATTGTTAAAAGATTTTATGTCAATTAACAATTCCTATTTTAGTAAAAACAACACAATCATATCGAATAGCTTAACAAACACGGGTAGAAACCCTGTTACTGAGTTATTTTATGGTTCAGGTGCGTCAGTACAATACCCAAATGGGTTTAGTAGATTCATCTTTGATTTGGACTTAACTTTATTAAAAGAAAAGATATCTGACGGTACAATATCGACAGAATGTAGTAATACTATTACCCACAAACTAAGAATGGTTAATACGTCAACATTTAATATTGAGTCTTTAAATACTACCACATCTCAAGGTAGAATGAGAGCAACATCATTTGATTTAATCTTATTTAGAATCCCACCTGTAGTTGAAACTACTGACCCACAATATTGGGATGAAGGTGTTGGTTATGACTTTGCGGATTTAGTTTACGATTATAGTAATATAGATAGAAACTTTTCAACAAGACCTTCCAATTGGAGTGGAACAACCACAATAACAAAATGGTCTGAACCAGGAATTTATAACAACAAAAATATTGGAACATTTAATTTTAATGAATTAACTATTGTCGATACTCAACATTTTCAATTTGGAAATGAAAACATATCATTTGATATGACACAAGAGATTACCAATTTATTAAACAATAATATTGATGGATTCTCAGGATGGGGAATTGCTTACGTACCTCAAGTTGAAAACTTAACCGGATTAACCGATAACTACGAAGTTCAATTCTTTACAAGACATACCCAAACTTTTTATGAACCGTTTTTAGAAACTAACTATGATGACATCATTGAAGATGACAGAAATACATTCTCATTAGGTAAGATTAATAAATTATACCTATATCTATATGAAGATGGTAGTCCAATTAATTTAGATTCTAATCCATTGGTTACTATTTCAGATGCAAACGGAACCAATATATTAGGTTTAACTCTTTTACCAAGTTGTAGAAAAACAAGAGGGGTGTATGAAATTACACTTCCACCACTTATTGGATACAAAACCCCTTGTACATTTTATGATACTTGGAGTAGTGTTAGTGTAAACGGATTTAGTTTACCAAATGTTGTGAACGAATTTGTAATGTATCCGTTAAAAAAATCAATTCAAATTGGTACAACAACTCAAGACCCAAAAATTTATGGATTTGATTATTACGGTATAAAACAAGATGAAAAAATATATAACACCGACATTAGAAAAGTGGGTGTTGTAATTAAACAAGCTTACACAACAAATAAATTACTTCCAAACGTAGATGCTTATTATAGAATTTATGTTAGAGAAGGTCAAACAGAAGTTCAAGTTCAAGATTGGACAAAAATAAACAGAACACCAAATGAATACTATTTTATGTTCGACACTAGAGATAAAATACCTAACGAATATTATGTTGATATGAAGGTTATTAGTAGTGGGGAGATTAATACCTACAAAAAACAAATCAAATTTCAGATTATTAATGTAAAGTATTCAGAATAAATAGATATTTATAAATAAAAACTAAAAAAAAATAATACAAAAAATATGGCAAATTATATTATAAATGAATGTTTAACTAATGATGAATACATTGTTTCTGCAGCAACGACGTTAGTAGCGGGAGAGGTAATAAAGTTTTTAATTGTTGAGGACCCATTTTGTGGTACTGTTGTAGAAGAAACGTCTAGTCCTATAACTACAGGTTCATATTATGACTCTGTATATACAGATTGTTGTGAGTGTTTAAGCGGTATTACAGACTCTTTAAATTTTAAATTTATACGATGTGATACATCAGAAGAAATTAATATAGAAGGTTTTGACTTTTGTGGTGCAATTGGTGTTCCTACAACAGGTCTTACTTATGAAATACAATTTGGACTTTTGGGAACACCATTTTGTGCTACTTTTTCAGGGTTAAGTTCAACGGGTGTAACAAATTATTTATTTGTTTCAGGACCCTTTCCACTTTGTGAAGATTGTGGAGAACAACCACCTATATCCGCAGGGACAGAAACAATTATGTGTGTAATTGATTGTAGTGGTAACACTATAACAGTTGTCCCACCCCACCCAACGTATTTAAATGAATACGGAAATGCTGTAGTTCAACTGAATATGGTAGAATTAGGTGGTATGAACGGATTAAATTCGTAAATAAAAAAAGAGAAATTAATTTTTCTCTTTTTTTTTATCATATTATTTTTTATTGTTAAAAATATCCTTATATTTGTACCATATAATAAATCAAGTACATAATGAGACAAATATTTAAATTTTTTAAAAGATTAATAATAAGACGTATTGTTAAATCAAGAAGTCAATTTGATTATCAAGACCCTGGACTATTAGGTGATGTACATATCTGCAAAGCAATATGCCGTAAACTTATCACAAGTGAAGGTTCAAAATTTTTAATTGCACCCCTTTCATCTCAGAGATATATTAAACACTCCGAGTTAGGAATCTTTGTTATACTTGACGATAAAAAAATTAGCGTAATCAATCACGAATACTACTACAGTAATATCTTATTGTCTAATAGAGATTGGGATAAATTAACTAAGATGTACGATACAAAAGTAGAACGTATCAGACAAGAACTAAAAAATGAAATGAAGTCTCAAATCAAATATTCTTTAAAAGGTATTTTAGATAGAGTGGATAACGCCAAAAAAATAAAAACCCCTACTGAGTAAGGGTTTTTTTATTTAAAACATATCTTCAAGACTATTTAAATGTCTTTTAACAACATCTAAGTCACTAATGTCCGTATAGGTCATTCCTCGACTTTTTAACGTCTGAACCTCTCTATGTAGGTGTAACATCATCTGTCTAACCATAGTTGACATTGTAGGGTAATGTTCTATCATCTTATCCAAATAATAAACATCATTAGGTAATTTTAATACATCGCCAATTTTCTTAACCCAATCCTTACCATAATTGTCAGCATCCATTTCCATTTCCCAATAGATTTTAAAGAACTCTTCAAAATCCTCAATATCTCCCATATAGGAATCCTTCATATCAAAATCACTCATTTGTTGTTCGTGTTTTAATTCGTGGAATAATATATAAACAAATGACGCAAAATTAGGTAACATCTCAGGAGAACATAATATAATCATATTTTTTGTTCTCACACCTTTAAATCCTGTGTTACAAGAATTTAACACTTTTATTGTATATCCTCTATCTTGAATAAAATCTTTTATCTTCTCAGATATTAAATTATATTCCTTCATTTTATCTTCAGGAATATCTTTCCTGAATTTATCAATTATCTTATCGTAGTTAGAACTTGTTTTTAGACCATTTGGGACAATATCTCCTAAAACGGTACCTTCTGTTATCTCAACCCATTCATTGACCGTATGAACGTCGTGTGTGTTTATATCATAGGTACCATCAGTACTTTTTTCCCACACACCAACAATTCGATTTATATTATTTTTTAAACTCTTTTTTTTACCATCTTTATTTGAAATATGAGTTGATTCTCCAGTAAAAGGACCTAACTCCGATTTTTTCCATTTTTTTAAACCTATTTCCATAGGACCATTGTATTCTCCTGCTGTAATTATAGTAGAAGCCTCTTTTATTGGTACAACCTTTAACCCCTTTTTACCCGGTGTTTGATTAATGTTATTTCCATCTTCATCACTAGAAGTTGAATTTGGGTGTTTTTTTATATAGTTGGTAACCTTCTTAGCCTTACCTTCAATTTTCTTAATCTCTTTATTTGTTTCATCCATTGAACCATCATAACTATCAAATTCTAATTCAGGACTATCATACTTAGATACCGGAATTGTAAACGGTCCCATTTGAGACTTTTTAAAAACTCTAATACCTAATTGCATTGGTGCAATATAAGAACCTCTCGCTCCACTATCACCTGTAGACTCTTTAATCTGTATTTTGTTATTTTTGTTCATATACTTATAAATATACAAAATTTTAATTATGGAACAACAACCTGAACTATTTGGAAAGTTATTTAATTCTATCCCACTCTATAATGAAGAACACTTAGATACGTTATTAGATACAATGAATAAAGATACATCAATCTATTATCTAATACAAGCAATTAAGTTTGCATATGAGTCCGGAGTCTATTCTATGGGAGAATGTGAAGTAATATCCAAAGCGATTAGATTATCATCTAAAAAAGAAAAAGAGACCGAATAAGGTCTCTTTTTTTATTATTATAATTTTGGGGTTGTTTTAATAATTTTATTTCATTCCTCTGGCAGCCTTTAAATCAGCTTTAGCCTTAGCCATTAATTCGTCCCTTGTTGGTAGTTTAGGTGGTGTTGCGGATAGAACACCCTGAACTTTTTCTTCCGGTGTCATCTGATTAAAATTAATCCCACCTTTACCTATATTGGGGTCAACATTGAAATTGTATGCCGGTGCCGTAGTCGTAGTTCCTGCCGGTGCCGTAGTCGTAGTTCCTGCCGGTGCCGTAGTCGTAGTTCCTGCCGGAGTTGTTGCCGCCTTAGTACTAAGAGTTTTAAGTGCATTCTCAAAAGCTGCTTGACTATTCTTACCCCATACACCATCAATACCATCTTTGTTTGGACCACTTGTCCCTAACTTAGCACTAAAT
>ENA-OSIY01000500-OSIY01000500.1-marine-metagenome-genome-assembly--contig:-NODE-500-length-21739-cov-6.699520_pt1 | contig 21739 bp, 5 predicted proteins | sample MGYA00237884_ERZ534233 | MGnify/ENA primary metagenome ERZ534233 (study PRJEB26412, sample SAMN06343840) | marine metagenome | isolation source: estuarine water | place: USA: Columbia River Estuary... | reverse complement strand
AATGATACGGCGACCACCGAGATCTACACCTCTCTATTCGTCGGCAGCGTCAGATGTGTATAAGAGACAGCCTATAAATTATGCCACTACTAATCATCCTAGTGATATTTGGCCTTTTTCAAAAATATACGGCGTAACTGTATTAGAGGGATCTAAATTTAAAAATTCATCATGGCACTATGATAATGAAAATTATGTATGGGTATACAGTCAGCAACGAACTAAATTAAATCAGCCACCATTATTTGATTTGTTTACATCGGAGTTTGTTAGCTATACAAAAATCAACGAGTCTAACAACTTTTTAGGAAATCAAGTTTTTGGGTATGATGTTGGAACTGGAGCCAACGATACTGTTTTAGGATTTCCATTAAAGTATCAAAGTAATGGTAAAAGCTATCTGTTTAAAAACTATTTTATGACAGGTACTATATCAGTAACACGAGATAATATAGCATTTTCAGTACCAACAGCTAGTACATTGTTAAGGTATACTATTGAAGTTGGTAGTTCCACTGGTCCCAACGATACTGCTATGCTTGACTATCGAGGAGATAGGTATGTTAATATTTGGGCAGACCCAGTTACACATAGAATACCTATAATAGAAATTCAAACGGTGGTTGCTAGTACAACTACATTAAAGTTGACATGTTTAGATATACCTATACAGATTGCTGATCTATCAATATCTGCGTTTGTTAATGGTACAAAAATTCCCGTCACCGTATCTGCATCTCTAACTGCGGTTAGTATAATTAATGCTTCTAAATTCTCCGCTAACGAAGTTGTAACATTAAAGATATTCACCGGCCAAGCGCCTAACGACCAAGGTGTATATGCACGCCCGTATGTGCCTGCACAGACACCAAATAAAAATGGCTATTATGAAACACCATTAGGAGTAAGTCATAATCCATTTAATGAAACTTTTGAAAATTTGACACTAAGTGAGTTGAGAGATCATTTAACTTCGATGGTTAATAATTCACCTGAGACAATTTATAACACAGATGGTATCAATCTTCCCCGCACTTTATCAGACATGGATCCTTATCTGTATGCTAGATATGGTTCTCGCCTAATTATTAACCAAACGCCATTGGCCTTTGCACAGCTATTTTTTGGAAAAAAAGAATATAGCGTTGTTAATGCAATTAGGCAGGCCGCGATTGATTATGATGCTTTTAAATTAAAACTAATAAATGTTATTTCTAAAGTTGATAGTAAATTATCCCCACCAGATGCTCTCGATTTAGCATTAACTATTATTAATGCTGACAAAGATGAATATGCATCTTATCGATTGTCAGATATGATACCTTATGGTAATAATAAAATAGTTCGAACGGTTACTGTTACAGATGTTCAAATTACAACATTTGATATTGGTTTTGATTATGATCCTGACAAATTAAGTTTTCAAGCTGTTTTAGTGTATCTAAATGACGTACAATTATACGGAAAGAAAAAAAATTATTATTTTAATAATAACACAATAGTATTAACACAAAAATTGCGATTAGGAGATATTTTAAAAATACATTGTTATTTGGATACTAGAGGAAGTTTCATTCCTTCTACCCCAACTAAATTGGGAATGTATATGCAACATACCCCGCAAATGGAAAGTGTAGAAAACGGGGTACTTTATATTAGGGGCCACGACGCTTCTTGGACCCTAGCCTTTAACGACTATCGAGATAAGATTCTTTTAGAATACGAAACTCGCGTTTATAATAACATTGCAGACGGCGTGTGGACAGAATCTAAATCTTACTATCTTCCAGAAAAATTTCCCGGTCTATGGAAGATTAAACCATATACTAGAACTGACCTATTTAACATAATGTCTGCTGATTTCCATAGCTGGTGCGGCAGATGGAGTGTAGACAGTATTACGAATAATACATCAGCTATTGATAAACCAAAAACGTGGAATTATGGTGGTAGTTTACTTCAGACGTTTTCTGCCGCACCAGCCATACCAAATGTTAGGGAAGTAATCATACCAGAAAAAATTGCACATTGGATGTATAGTACTGACTCTCCCGATACTACGCCTTGGCATATATTGGGACTATCTGGCAACCAACCTAGTTGGTGGGAAGGTGTTTATGGCCCGCCTCCATATCTTGCTTCTAATGTATTATTATGGACGGATATAACTAATGGTTATGTTAGGGATCCAGCATTATATCCTGTTGGACCAAATTCTCCAAAATTACAGCCGGGGTATTATGTTTCCGCTGAATGGAAAAGACCCGGTCTTTATCCGTACTATCTTCCTGTTAAAAGCGATGGTACAGGTATAAATTGGAGAGATATGTTAATTCCAAATACTGCTACAAATCCGTTAGGTGAATGGAAATTTGGAGATAACGGACCTGCAGAATCAGTCTGGTCGCATAGTACTAACTATCCTTTTGCAATCTGTGCCGCAATGGCGGTACTTGATCCGATTGCATATTGTGCTACACAATATGATGTGAGCAGAATTTCAATAAACCGTGTGAATCAACTTGTATATGATGATAAATTTTTAAATCTTAAAAATTTATTAATTGACGGCGAAAATGATATTCAAATTGCTGGATTTGGCACATATATTTCAGACTACGGTCGCCGATTTGATAAAAACTTTGCCAGTAAATTTAGACAAGATATTGATTATTTAGACAGTAATTTGTTCCATAAACTTGGCGGGTTCGCTTCTAAAGATAAATTACAAATTAAAATTGATTCAATTGATCCAACATCAACTAGTCCGGGAGTTATACTTCCGTCGGAAGATTATTCGTTAATTTTAAATGTTAGCAATCCTATTAATAACGCAAGAATTTCTGGTATTATAATTCAAAGATATTTTGGCAAATTTAAAATTAAAGGGTACGATCTTAAAAACTCGTATTTTGAATTTTTTAAACCACTTAAAATGTCAACATCTGGAGCAGTTAAAGTAGGCGGTATATCTGAAGAATTTACAGATTGGTCTAGCGTTGCTAATACTAGCAATACGGGGTTGAGTTCAGTTGACTTGACATCAGCATCATCAACTACTACTCGATATTATAAACAAGGTCAGATTGTAAGAAATAATAATAGATTTTATATGGTCAAAGTTGGTCATAATGCCGAGTCAATATTTGATGCAACTTTATATGAACCATTACCGGAACTTCCGGTTAAGGGCGGCGTATCCGTTCAAGCATCTAACACATTTGAAAATACGTTAACTAGGATTCCGTACGGTACAACATTATCATCGATACAGGAAGTATATGATATTATTATCGGCTATGGTGCGTTCCTTGAAAGTCAGGGATTTATATTTGATGATTATAATGCTGATCTTAATGAAATTTTAAATTGGAAATTAACCGGCAAGGAATTTTTATACTGGACAACTCAAAATTTTGCAGATGGGAACTTAATCACACTATCACCATTTGCTAATAGTTTAAAATACAATTATCCTAATTCTGTAGTAGATAATATATCTAGGGGTAGTCAGACTTACAGTTTATTAAAAGCCGACGGAAAGCCATATCCAATTGATAGATTTATAATGGCCAGAGAAGATACAGTTTGTACAATTAAAACTACAGATCCGACTGAGGGATTATTTTTTGCATCATTAGATTCTATACAAAAAGAACATGCGATGATATTTAAAAATCGCACAGTATTTAATGACATTATATATGATAAACCTACAGGGTATAAACAACAGCGTATTAAACTTTCAGGCTTCAGAACTAAGAACTGGAATGGCGATTTGTTTAGTCCTGGCTTTGTATTTGATAATGTTAATGTTACCGATTGGCAATCTTATAAAGAATACATAGCAGGCACAGTTGTGCGGTATAACGGTAAGTATTATCAATCATTAGTAAAAGTTGATTCTATTGAAACATTTGATTTTAACAAATGGGCTCAATTGCCAAGCAAACCTACATCAAGATTATTACCTAACTTTGATTACAGAGTTGATCAATTTGAAGATTTTTATAGTTTAGATATTGATAATTTTGACTCTGCCCAACAAGAATTAGCCCAACATCTTACAGGCTATACTCCTAGAAGTTATTTGAATAATATTTTTACTAACCCCATTAGTCAATACAAATTTTATCAAGGGTTTATTAAAGAAAAAGGAACTAAGAATTCTTTTAACAAATTATCAAAAGCAGGACAATTTAGCAATCGTGGTCAATTATCGTTTAAAGAAGAATGGGCATTTAGAGTAGGTCATTATGGAAGTTTTGAAACGTATAAAGAATTAGAATTTACTTTAGTTGAAGGTACTTCATTAGAAAATCCGTATCTTGTTAAATTTGTTGATAAAATTCCCAATGATCCTAATCCTTTAATTAATTATATATCAACTCCTAATTTATTGTTAGCACCTGCGGATTATTCTGCATCTAATGCAATGCCATCTAAGCAAGGGACGTTGTATGATAATGACATAGTATTGAATACTGCCGGGTATGTTCGCCTTGACGATGTTACTACTACTGCTTACAGTAAAAATAGTTTATTGGATATTGCAAATAACGCAATGATTCAAGAGGGGTATACTGTCTGGATGGGATTTTTAGAAAATGGTGATTGGGCAGTTTACCGATATACTAAACAGTTATCAAAGATAACTGGAGTATTTGTTAGTGCGCCAACGAGCGAAATCACATTTGTTACAGACGGACATCACAGACTGAGTATAGGCGACATTGTATCTGTATCTAGATTTAATGAACAGGTCAATGGAGTCTATGTTGTTACATCTATACCAACAATAAGTCAATTTGCTGTCGCATCATCATTGGCCAGTATTGAAAATGCCGAACTAATAAATTATGGCGGATTATATAGATTTGAGAATGCTAGATATCCTAACCTTAAATCATTATCAGAAATTACTGATCTATTAAAACTTAATCCCGGCGACAAAGTATGGATTGACAGTGGAACTGATAACAAATGGCAAGTATACGAAAAAGTTAAAAACTATAATCCAACGGTTGTAGAAACAGTTGACACACCGCTTGACCAGGAATTTGGAACTTCGATATGGGCATCTGATAATAGCACAGTTATGTTAGTATCTTCACCTGCATGGCATACTGATAATGCTTATGGATATGGCAGAGTTAAAGTTTATAATCAAATAAACAAATCATGGTCTCGTCAATATGACTATATTTTAAATTCTAGCGATAAGACATATTCTGCTCCAGAGTCTCCAACTAATTTTGGTTATGCTCTTCAATATGATATAAAGAAAAGATTATATATATCTGGTGCTCCGTTGGCTAGTTCTGTTAGGTCACATTCAACAGGCACAGGTACAGTAATTTTAAGTACAGGAACCGGCGTAGCAAAATCTTGGGCCAACGAAGGATTAGTACAAATTCTTAGCAGAACAGAAGATCACAATAAAATTGATGCTAATATTGTTTTAGTAAATCCTTATGGTCAATTGACAACTACCGCAACTAATTCTAAGTTTGGTTTTTCAATTGGTATTAATCAGGTTGTTGCAACGACTGCAACTACACTATTAATTGGTGCCCCGGGATCTTCCACGGGATATGTTTTTGCTTATAAATTAAATTTAACAACTGCAACAGGCGCCACGGCGATTATTCAAGGATTCGCACATCCTACGAATGTATTATCAGTCCGTCCACCTAACACCTTAGTATTAACTTCAGGCAGTGATTGGGGATACAAAGTTGTAGGTAGTGTTAACAGGTTTGCTATTAGTGCGCCTGGATACAATACATCTACGGGTGTAGTACAAACTTATAATAATAATTTAGAATCTCGCCAAACTATTAATTCACCATTTGGACCAAATGGTAGATTCGGACATGACATTGCAATTTCAAATGATGGAACGTATATGTTAATTTCTGCACCATATACTAAAAACTCAAACGAGCCATATGGTAAAGTTGCAATATATAAAAACTCAGGAAATTCTACTAATTATCTTGCATCACGTTCTGAAGTAATTTTAGCCCTTGCAACAGAGCCACTAGCACCCGTATATTACGGAGAAGTTACTATTTTAAATTTTATGAATGCAGGTGTGACCGGGTTTGAGCAATTCTGGCTTACATATAGGGCAACTCACCCTGAAGATGCAGCAATTTATGATGCAGAAAGAGCAGCAGATAGTATTATTACATCTGGAAATAATGCAGGAAACCCTGTAGTAGAATCTAGGGCAAGGGTAATAGCGGCCTATCAAAACCACCCTGATGCACAATTATATCCTGATGAAGGTAGTATACGATATTGGATGGAAAATGGATTGGGGTCTTTATTTAATGTTTTAGATTCTAGACAATTAGCAGACGGTCTGGGGGGTGCTCGACGAAGCACAGATACTAATTATAATTTAATTGCAACAACATTGGATTATGCCTGGAATGATTTTATGAATTCTTATGCAGTATGGAATGCAGATGGAACTCCAAATCTAAATTTTACAACTTCTGTTAGTTTTAATAGATCTGGTATATATATATTTGAATTAGCAGTTGACAATTATGTAGACATGTACCTAGACGGTACGTTGATATTATCATCGTATGATTTTACAAGTGTTGTACGTAGAGAAATATATGTTCCTCAAGGCACACATACATTACGTTTTGCTGCCTTCAACGCCGGCGGCCCAGCAGGTCTCGCATTTAAGATAACATCTGAGATTGCCTTTAATAATACTGATACAAGTGTTTTTGATAATGCAGTAATATATAACAATATATTATATCCTGAAAACTATGCTAAATTTGTTGCAGAAAGAATAGCAGCAGGTGCGGGAATTTTTACATTAGATCAGACAATAATTAACCCGTTATTAGATAGTGATTTAAAATTCGGTTATTCCTTGTCTATTAGTGACGATAATAATACTATTGGTATCGGCTCCTTGGGAAAAAATAGAAGTACAACCCAAGTCTTTGATATAAATTCAAATATAGGTAACACTGTATTTGATAATGACTCGACTAAATTCTATGATAGTATACCTGACGGCGGAACGGTCTATCTTTATAATAGAGTAGGTGATAAATTTATTCAAGCTGATGAATTAAATGATGTTAATATTGTTGCAGGTAGTAAATACGGCTCTTCATTAATTGTCACAAACAACAATGTATTTGTTGGAGCACCTGCATCCGATGTAATATCTAATATAGATCAATCTAAATTTTATATTTTTAATAAAATAGATACAACTAGTCAAAGTTGGAAATTATTAAGAAGTCAGGATGATACAGTTGATGTTTCTATAATAAATCGAGTATCATTGATCGATAATGTAAAAGAAGAAGTAATTGAATATCTTGATGTAATAGATCCTGTTAAGGGGAAAATTGCAGGTATTGCTGATCAAGAACTAAAATACAAAGCGGCATTTGATCCAGCAGTATATTCAATAGGATTCGCAGGTACTATTGTTGATTCATCTACTAGTTGGATTGATGAACATGTAGGTGAATTGTGGTGGGATTTAAGCACCGCTAAGTTTATGTGGTATGAGCAAGGCGATGAAATATTTAGAAAAAATAATTGGGGCAGATTATTTCCGGGCGCTAGTATTGATGTTTATGAATGGGTTAAATCAGATTTATTACCCAGTGAATGGGCAGCTCAAGCAGACACAAATAAGGGATTGACTAGTAGTATCAGTGGCCAACCTAAGTATGTTAATAATGATGCGATTTCTATTAAACAAGTATTCAATAATATAACAGGGTCGTTTGAAAACGTATATTACTTCTGGGTTAAAAATAAAGTTACGTTGCCTAATACTAAGAATAGAAGATTAAGTGCATATCAGGTAGCGAGTTATATTGCAGATCCAGTATCTAATGGCTTAAAATTTATTGAGATTTTATCACCTAATTCTATAGCATTTGCCAATGTACAACCGTTATTGATTGATCGTAGAATTAACGCAAATATTGCCACAGATAATCAGTCAACCATACCTAGACATACTGAATGGCTACTATTAAATGAAAATGATCCTACATCTGTTCCTAATACATTATTAGAGAAAAAATTATTTGATAGTTTATTAGGGCATGATTCTTTAGGAAATCCAGTGCCTAATCCGGCTCTTACTGACAGGAATAGATACGGTATAGCTATTCGTCCTCAGCAAACTCTATTTAAAAATAGAATTGAAGCGTTGCGTAATTTAATCTTTTTTATAAATTCAGTATTCATTAAAAATAGAATTGTTGACACATGTAACTTTGATAACCTTAACAAGAAAGAAGAACTACCGGTAGAATTTTCTTATGAATATGATTTACTAGTTGAAGATATTGAGTCGTTGTCTGAAATTGTTACTACAAAATATCAGCAAGCTGAAGTAATTTGTTATGCAGAAAATGGAAAAATAAAAGGAGCAGTTATTACAAATCCAGGATTCGGATATTCAATTCCTCCAAAGATTACAGTGATTACCAATAGCTCATCCTCTGCAGAATTTATAACTGAAATTGATAGTCAAGGAAAGTTAAGTTTAGTTACAATAATCAATCCAGGTAACGGTTATCTAGACGGTCCGACTCAAATAATAGTAAGACCACACACTGTTATTGTACGCACTGATACTGAAAGTAAAAATAGATGGACGAAATATGCGTTTAATTATATAAAACGAGTTTGGATAAAAATTCACACTCAATCATATAATACTACACTATTTTGGAAAACAGCAGATTGGCAAGCAGCTGAATTTAATAATTTTAAAGCAATCGATTATACTATCTCGGATCTATCTGTGCTAGCATCTAATCTCGCAAACAAGGTTGGCGATTACTTAAAAGTTAAAAATTTTGGTGATGGGTCGTTTGGAATTCTTGAAAGAGTAGCTAGCGGTGGAAGTTTTAGTTCTTTATATAACATTGTTTATAAAGAAAATGGAACAATACAACTACTTGATACTTTGTGGAATCTTGACTTAGGAAAATATACATATGATAATTCGGAAATAGACGAAACGTTATATGATCAGATTCCGGATCTAGAAATAAATTATATTCTTATTGCACTCCGTGATGACATTTTCATTAATGATTTAAAAGTAAATTGGAATTTATTATTCTTCGCTGCGGTGAAATATGCACTCACTGAACAAAAATTATTAGATTGGGCATTTAAGACTTCATTCATTAATGTAACCAATTCTGTTGGATCTTTAACTCAACAACCGGTTTATCAATTAAACAACGAGATATATTTTGAAAATTATGTCAATGAAATAAAACCATACCGTACTAAGATAAGAAGTTATTCCTCTGAATATACTAGTGTAGATAATGCTAATTTATCTACAACAGACTTTGATTTCCCTTCTTTTTATAATAACAACACGAGTAAGTTTGAAATAGTATCAACTACTGGTACTGGATTAATATCTACCGTTCCTTGGAAAGACTGGAAAAGTAATTATACATTACATATAGGATCGATAGAAGTGGGATACGCAGGATCGGGATATTCAACAAGTGCTTCGTCCTCCGTGCAAGTACAATTTGTTAATGCTCCTGGCGATACAGGCTCCGGTGCCGCTGCTAAAGCATACATTAGAAATGATGGGATATATCGAGTAATTGTTACTAACCCAGGATCTGGATATCGTTCAACCCCTCGAGCATATATTGTTGGCGGCCCAGTGGTTGGTAATTGGTGGGAAAACAATATATCTACATGGTCTGATAAAGTTGCTAGAGTATCAGTAATAATGGCAAATGATGTTGTTAGATCAACTTCAATAGGTATGAAATTTGATAGGGTTTCATCCACTGGTGATTTAACAAATTTAAATGCTACTGATGAATTTGTCTGCGATGGGATTACTGATAAATTTATATTATCATGGTTACCATCTCCTGATAAAACTACTATTGTTCCTCTACTTAATGGAAAATTAATCTTTGAAGCAGATTATACGATTGAGTATTATCAAGTCAATACTGAAAATATAAAAAACGATGTAACAAAAATGTTCCCAACTAATTCCTGGGAAGGCGAACGTCCAGTAGATCATCGTTATAGATATTACACTTCTACGGTTAGTGGCGCTTCAAAACCTGGACATATTAGACACTATGCAAGATTTGTATTTTTAAATCAGATTCCTATCTATAATCAGGTATTTAAAATTTCATATACTAAAAATATAAAATTATATAATGCAGTTGATAGAATATTTGCATTTTATAATCCAACTGATAGTATGCCGGGCGCTGCATTGGCATTACTGATGTCGGGAACGGAATACCCTGGATTAAAAGTCCAGGGTATTAAATTTGAACAGGCTCCAAATTGGGATAGTACCGGAACCCATTATGACGTTGCTCCGTGGAATGATGCAGTTAGTAATTATCAAATATTTGAAATAGCAACTTCTATGCCAAAGGGATATCAAGGAGCAACTTATAAGATCGCTAAGTATGATATAAAATTAGATTCATTTGTAAATACTAACCTGTCATATGATGTAGTTAAGGGAATGCAGATTTCGGTGGTTGGATCTAAACCTAATGAATATTTTAAAGAAGATACCACTGTTGAAGATGTTGGCGCATTTGGTTTATCTTTCGTAACTAGCACCGGCGCTAATTTTAATCCAGTTAAAGTATACGCAACTGGTACTACCGCTTTATCTACTATGGTCATAGAACTCGACCGAGCAGTAACAGAAAATCTTGTTCCGGGCGATATTATATCATTATACGGTGTAAACGCATTATATGGTAATAGCGTTGCGTTTATTAATATTCAAACACAATTTACTACTACAGGAGTTGTAACAGTTACAATACCTTCTCCGTATTTTGATGCAGGAGTGGGTTCAAGACAGGCAACATTCAACGCAGTTAAAACCGTAAACACCGTAACAAGTTTTGCTCCACTTGATAACGGTATGGGATATAGCTTTGTTCAATTATTTCAACAGAGAAATGTAGGATGGGGGTTGGGCTATGCAACTTCTGGATTATTTACACCTAGCCGAGTAACGGGACAAACTACGGGAGGCGGCATAACAATTACTTCTACTGCTCCTATATATTGGGGGGCTCCGACTCCTATTCCGGGTACTAACCAGTATTATCCTGATCTAATAGCATATCTTGATAGCAGTTTTAGTCAATCAGGATTACAGATTATGTCAGTTGAGGGTAATAAAATTTATACTAAAACAAATATACCGTTAAGTAGCACCGGCACTGCTATGTATCCTGATTTTTATCGAAATCCCAATGGAACGTTATCGTCTGTTTATTATACACCATATGCCCCGGGAGAAGCACAGTATGCAGGAAATCCAATTTGGAAAACAGGTATACAAGTAGGTAGTATAAGTAAAGCGATTCCTGCTAATGGTAGGTTACTAGAATATGTTAATACTATCACGGTTGCATCTACTGCATCGATAACTATTGATACTGGAGTATTCTATGGCGATGCAATGGAAGCAAAAATATCATTGAGCGGATATTATAGAGATGTTCCTACTACAAATGCGCCAGGCGGTAATATTCTGTCAGGTGGATCACTAAATTACTCTACATATCCCTTGCCACCAAACGATGGCCTTATTGTATATACAATAACTCCTTCAACAGATGGAAAGAAAAGAGCAATAGTAACGGTATACACTCTTGATGGCTCTCTTCAAATGATATCCGGAAATTTACAAGTTTCAGTGTATGGGTCTACACAATTAGAAGTTTGGCTACCAAATCCTGGCACTAACGGCTTATTAGATTCCTTAATTAATTCGATCTATAATTATAGAAATTTAGTAGACTCTACTGCTATTGGATATCAGCCACAAGACATTGTTATTGATGGCAATAATTTTTTAAATTCTATAGATAGTTATGCACCGGAAGAATGTGTACCGGGATTTGTTAATGATGTAGTTGGGATTAATGTTTATACCGCAGGAATTCCGTCTTCTCCTGTAGTAATGTCGGGTGTTATTGGGGTACCTGCAAACAGTCTATTACCGACTAGAGCTAGAATAGATTTATTATCTGATAATGCAGCAGGTTTATTAGTATACTATAATGGAATAAAATTTGAAAGAGTACCGACTGAGAACTTTACCACAATTACACAATACTCTATTATCGGAGATGAAATAGTAATTCCAGTTCAGCCAGATAATATTCGAGTTGGGTATTCATTTATTATAGTAGGGTCAGATGTTGATGTTGATAGTAATTATACTGTACAAGGCGCAGACCCAGCTGGGAATTATCAAACCTACGGTGACATTGTTGTTGAAAGTTTAATGTCAATTGATGATGTAAGAAGTGTATATGTATTAGTAAATGATACTAACATTAATCAAGCAACAACTGACGGAACATCTGAATATGGCTACAGATTAAAAGCAATGTCGTCTACGAACAAACGAGCATCGGTTCATATTCAAGGCGTAAATCCCGGCGCAATACACACTGTTCAGGTATGGTTCTTTAATAGATTATTTGTTAATTTTAATAGGGTTCATGAACAAGCATTTGTAATAACCGCAACAACGTCTACCTTAATCCTAGATTCGATTCCCGGATATGCTCAACCAGTGAGTGATAAAGTAATAGTTGAAATTATATCCCCTACTCGCAGATCAAGATTATTACCTCCATGGGTAACTTATTACAAGATTGCCAACAGTCAAACGACATTTGCAATTGATCCTATTAACCCTAGACCGTCATTTTATAATTTAGACAATGTTAAAACATATATAAATGGGCAAGAATTGCGGCCAGGATATGATTTCTTAGTTGATGCATCGGCCCAAACAATTATTCTTAAGTTGCCAACGACTACAATGATCGAAGGGGCCGCCATTGCAATTATGCCACTAGTAGATTATGAGTATATCATTTATAATAACAAGTTGACTCTTACCTCGTCAATCAATACCGGTACTGTTAGAGTAACGTCGTTTGATAGCCACGATAACATGATGATTAGAACAGAAAAATTTACTATGAATTACAGTAGATATTTTACACTATCATCGCCGATAATTAGTGACAATTATCTATGGGTTACATTAAATGATAAATGGCTAATTGCAGGGTATGATTTTAAGGTACTCGACGATGCTAGGACAATTGAGTTTTCTGAATTCATAGAGCCAGGTGTAAATGCTAAAGTTATAGTTACTGTAGTTAATCCTCCTAGTTACGGTACTACTATATTAGGTTATAGACAATTTTATGACATGTTTGGCGTTCAACATTTTGCAAGATTGTCAACATATTTTTCTACTAGACTAGCACAACCATTACAATATACTGATAATCAAATTTTCTTAGAAGACGGGGATCATCTGTTCCAACCTAATCCAACGTTAAGGTTGCCTGGCGTTATACTGTTAGACGGGGAGAGAATTGAATACACGTCTAAAGATGGCAATGTGTTAAGCGGATTGAGAAGAGGTACATTAGGAACTGGTCCTGCTAAATTCTCAGATGTTTATACCACTGTTATTGATCAAAGTATTTCACAGAAGATTAATACCTACGAAAGAATTAATGTACAATTTATCGATAGTTCAAATACTACTACTTATATTATAAGTACTTTAACAAATACTCTCACTGATTATACAGTTAACGGTGCAAATGATTATGGAGATATATCTTTATCATCGTCGATATACCACTTGTCACATGGTATCACATTATTAACAACAAGTACAATAGTAAATCCACCTGCGGCAGTAGATCAGGTAGAAGTATATTACGGTGGAAGGAAATTGAGAAAAACTTCGTTAGAAGTTCATGATAGCTCAATTTCATATTATAGTATTGATAAAAGCATTACTATTATACCTCCAGAATTTACAATAACTACAGCGACACAAACCCTAAGGTTAAATATTAATGAAACAATTACTACAGGTACTAGAATATCTGTTTTACAAAGATTGGGTAAGATATGGGAAGAAAATACCTCAACCTCGATATTATCTAGCACAGGTAGCAGGGCATCATTCTTAAGTGAGAGACCTGCTCAATTACCAGATATATATTATTATGGTGGGGATAAAGTACTATATAATAACGGAGTCGCATTAACTGACGAAACTGGTGAAAATTTAGAAGGATACTAATTAACATGCCAAATATTACTTTATTAACAACTTTATCTACGGTAACAAACGCAACAACGTTTGTTATAGTTGATAATGCTCTTACAAGACGATTTACTTTTGCTTCTCTTAGAAATCAACTAGCTTCGGAACTATCGTCATCTGCTGTGTTTAAGGGGGCACCTGGTACACCGGGTACGCCTGGAACAAATGGTCAAGGTGTGCCTGTTGGTGGTAATGCTAGACAAGTATTAGCCAAAGTTGATTATAGCGATTATAATACTACATGGATTAATAATGCAGCTATATCAACAAGTGGGGCATATTCGCAGTTAGTTGGAGCTCCGCCTTCATATTCTGCTACTAGTATTAATTCATTTATAGATGTTAATACTACTGGAACATATGCCCCTATTAATGGACAAGCATTGTTATGGAATTCGAATGCTAACGAATGGCAACCTGCGTCAATTGGTACGGGATTGGGATTGACATCACGGACGACTGTAAATGCAGCAACCCCGACGTCACTATCAGTCAATGTATCAGGAGACTGCCAAGTGGTAGGATTTAGATCTTATCTTTTATCTAAAGTTGTAACTAATTATCCTGCTTGGGTCAGGATTTATTCCGATATTAATTCTAGGGCGGCTGATTCAACAAGAACTGAAGGCACTGATCCGCTTCCGGGTAAAGGTGTTATCGCTGAAGTGATTACCACAGCAGGATCGTTGACACAATTAATTACTCCGGGAGTATTTGCATCTAACAGTGATTCCATAACAACTACTACAATTTATCTTTCAGTGACTAATAAACACACTGCTCCTATAACTATCAATGTGTCATTAACAATATTACAATTAGAAGCCTAACATGAAAGAATATGTCATAACTCTACATAATTTTGATGACTTAGATGGATTCTATGAGGATATGGAAACCCCTGGCGGAAATTTATATATTCCAGACAGAGTTGTAGATGTGGCTCACAAACGACCAGTAAGTAGAAATACAAACTATATGTTAACCGAGGAGGAAGCAGAAAAAATTTCTCAAGATCCTAGGGTGTTAGCAGTTGATCTAACTAGAGAAGCTCGTGGTGTAAGATTAGTGCCTCATTGGTCTGAAAGCGGAAATGTATGGAACAAGTCTAATTCCGTAGCAAGTACTTATAAAAATTGGGGATTGCTACGGTGTGTTGAAGGAGTACAAAGAACCGGCTGGGGATTAGATACACAACTTAATACAGTTAGTGGTACTATCAATGTAACAGCAAGTGGGAAATATGTAGATATTGTGATTGTAGATGGGCATCTAAATCCTGACCATCCGGAATTTTCAGTTAATATAGATGGGACAGGCGGAAGCAGAGTTACTCAATACAATTGGTTTAGTCTAAATCCCCAAGTAACAGGCGGCGTATCAACCAACTATTCATATACCCCTTATGTTAGTGCTTCCACAAAAATTACATCCGATAATGACCACGGTACCCATGTAGCAGGTATTGCTTGTGGTAATACACAGGGCTGGGCGCACGATGCTAACATTTATAATATAAATCCTTACACAACAAATGAGAATTATTTGTTAGATTATATTAAAATTTGGCATAGAAATAAACCAATTAATTCCGTTACTGGAATTAAAAATCCCACAATTACAAATCATAGTTACGGTTCGAGTTATAGTTTCCCTATAACATTTCTATCTCAGGTTAGATATCGAGGCACAACATACTCTGGTCCATTTACATCAAATCAATTAACTAATTGGGGAATTAATAATTCCGGCGGAGCTACTGACACCCCGACCAGTGACCCAGCATTTACTGCTGATTATATAGATCTAATGGCCGAGGGAGTTATAGTTATAGGATCAGCAGGAAATTCGGCTAATAAAATAGCAGTACCCAATAGTTCTACAACTGATGATTATAATAATTATTATATGATTACTGGATATTCGACCCTTATTTGGTATAATAGAGGATGTGATACTGCTGCTCCTGGCGCGATATGTGTAGGTGGAATCGGTTCGTCGAGTGATGATTCGAAGATCACGTATAGCAATTGCGGTCCTCGGGTGGACGTGTATGCTCCCGGCCGCCATATAATGAGCAGTGTGAATACTACTACAGGTATTGTCGTTTCTGATACTAGAAATACTACATTTAAACTAACTAAAAAGTCAGGAACGTCACAGGCTGCTCCCCAGGTCACTGGAATCGTAGCTTGTCTTGCAGAGTCCACACCTCGAATATCTCAATCGGATGCATTAAAATATATTCAATCGACTGCAAAAATTGGACAGATTTTCAGTTTTAATTTAGGTATAACGGATCCGACTGATCTTCAAGGGTCAGTTAACCGATACTTATATTTTTATAAACAGAGGCTCGATGACGGATTTGTAGGTCCTAAAGTTAATTCAGGCGCCCGGCCCGATACTGGACAGACATGGCCCAGAACTAAAATTTTCCGATATGGAAGTTAATTGATGAATAAATTATATGGATAAATATCATTATGAAAGATAATAAAATGAGCGATTTGCCAAAAGATACCACACCTCCCCCACAATCTAAACCCAACGAAACAAGTGGCGTAGGTGTCGAAGGTCATATTAAAATTTTCGATCCTGTTAGCAAAGAAGTATTTGTAGATAAACGTAATGCAATTCATTACGAAAACTTTTCTATTGCACTAGCGCAGAGTATATCAAATCAAAATGAAGGTACTATTGGAGAGATGGTATTTGGAAATGGCGGTACACGAGTAGATCCTACCGGAATTATTACATACCTAACACCTAATAGCACAGGCAATGTCGCGTCATTATATAGTCAAACATATTATAAAACAGTAGATGCTAGAAAACCCTATTCATTAGATCCTGCAAGGAATTTCATGGAAACAAGACATCTTGCAGGTACTGCATATACAGATGTACTAGTAAGTTGTTTATTAGATTTCGGTGAACCAAAAGATCAGCGAGCTTTTGACAATGCTACCCTAACTGACGACTCGTATGTATTTGATGAATTAGGATTACTATCTTATAGTTCGTCTGGACCAAATACGGGATTGTTACTAACTCATGTTATTTTTCATCCTGTGCAAAAATCCTTGAACAGATTAATTCAGATTGATTATACTATAAGAATTCAAAGTTTGAGCAATAATGGAAATTAATTATGTCTTATACACTTAAATTTTCTGATCCTGGCAAAACTAACACTATAGTTATCGACGGTCCTATTCGAGATAATTACAGCACGACTTTAAATTTTGTTGGCCAGGGATATGCAGGGTATGGACAAGTAATCGCACAAAATTTCTTAAATCTATTAGAAAATTTTTCCGGCCCAAACGCACCAGTTAATCCTATCGAGGGTCAACTATGGTACGACACTAGCAATCCGAATCGCGGCGTATTAAGAATTAGCAACGGCAAGGCTTCTAGTGCTCGTTGGCCTAGTGCAAATGGAATATATCAACAAGCAAATGATCCTAGTTTAGAATACGGGGTAAATCTCGATGAGGGAGACGTTTGGGTTGATACTGGAAATACTCAAGTTTTTATTAGATACGGAAAAACATGGAAACTAGTAGGTCCTCCAGTATCAACAGGTATTACTAAAACAGGAGTTGAGTCTGTTGTTTTACAAAGTAATTATGGAGAATCATTTCCTGTAATATTAAATTGGGCTAATGGAAAAGTTATATCGATTGTATCTTATAATGAATTTACTCCTCGAACAGTTATTGATGGATTTTCAAGTTTAGGTATTGGTATAACTCTTAATTATAAAGTTGCTGGAAAATTTAACGGTCTAGCAGACCGAGCATCTGCATTGGAAATTTCAAACGGAGTGTTAGTTAAGGCTAGCGAAATTTTAAAAAATACATGGCCCGCTGCACAACGACAGGTAATGGCAGGATCTCTTATTGTTGAATCTAATCTAGGACTGTTTGTTAGGCGACCCGGTACGACTGGTCTTATCTCTAAAGAAATACAGTTATACACAACTGCTAATGGAAGTGGTGTTATTAATTTCGATAATTCTGCAGCATCATTTAAAGTAGGAATTAATAATAATTCATATATATCATTTAATGCAATAAATTCATATGGCAATGTAGGGATTAATACCTCAACTGTTGAAAATGTAACGTTATCAGTCGGCGGCACAGCCACTTTTAAAAATAATATAAGAATAACAACATCTTCAGTTAGCACCGTTGGACTAACCGTGGACGGTTCTGCAACTGTTGGTGGTAATACGTTAGTTTCGGGAAATTTTAGAGTAGTGGGACTAACTACAATCTCTAATTTACTAACTGTGGGTTCTAATATTTTACCTAGTACACAAATTCAAGCTATTGGATCGGCAGAATATCCATTTGAAAGAATATATGTAAAAAATATAGGCAGTGCAACTACGTATGTTAAGATTTTTGGAAATGTTACGACTGCAACAACCTTAGAAACAACTAGAAATTTTCAAGTAGTCGGCCATTCGACATCTACAACAGCAGTGGGATTCAATGGTACCGCCGCGGTCACTCTTATAACATCTTTACATCGATCTGCAATTAGTTCTGTAACAGGTGGATCTACATCTACTACTAACGCAAATCAAACTTTATTAGTATTAGATACTTCTACTAATTATTCAGATCTTCAAAGCATTTCTAAGAAAGACTTTTTAGCTGATGTGTATCTTTCATTATTGAGTACCGGTATGATTGTACCTTCCGGTACATCTACTACATATAGTTCTTTTTTACTATGTGACGGTGGATCCTATTTACAAGTAGGCACCTATACCAATTTATTCAATGTAATAGGAATTAGATACGGCGTGGGTGTAGCTGGAACATTTAAAGTTCCTAATTTATTAAATGTTACTACTTCAACAACTGCATCAGTACCAGCATCAATTTTTTATCATATAAAAATATAATATGTCATACTCAATATATAACTCGTCCGGCGCACTTCTAACAAATATTCCAGTAGGCGGTATTGATGATTTCACGACTAGCTTAACTTTGGTAGGCAAGAACGTTAATAATTATGGACAGCATCTAAATACTAATCTAATTAAATTATTAACTAATTCTGCATCCACTGGAACCATTAGTCCAAACAATCCACAAATTGGGCAATTGTGGTTTAACAAGACTACGAATCGATTAACAGTATATGATGGAGTATCTTTTCAACCAACTTACGGATCGCGTGTTAGCGGAGTGGCGCCTACTACTTCTACAATTGCAATTGGTGATTTCTGGTACGATACAGTTAATACTCAATTAAAACTATGGGACGGTGATAGTTTTAATTTAGTTGGGCCTGCCACTTCAGGTTTATTAGGTACATTTGGAATAGTTCCGTCGACTACAGTTATTAGAGATTATTATTCAAATGTTATACAAAAAGTTGGATATGTTTATTCTCATGGTAGTGCTATCGGTATAATCTCGACTGCGACATTCACTGGATCTCCGGCTGATATAGCAATTATGTTACCTTCGAGTAGTAAGACAGCATCTAACATTGCAGATAGGATAGTAGCCGGTGTAACAGTGATCAACGATTTGGAAGTTTTAGGACACATATATATTAATGGTTGGGACGTGCAGTATCATCCAAATGTAGATCTCACTACAAACTACGATATAACTACATATGGCACATATACTGCGACCCTAGCGTCATCGTTCTGGGGAAACAACAATACAAATTTTATAGCATACAATGCTGCAAATTATGCAATATCAAGAGATCTTGCAAAAATGTTTAAAATAAATTATTACTCTCCTGGATCTCAGGTTTCTGTTTTATGTAAGTTTAATAATGAAATATCTATAAGAAAGTTTCAATTACAAAAACTATATTCTCAACAAACACTTCCCCAATGGGAACCGTATACTATATACCCATATGCCTGGACCGGTACTGCAACCACCTCTCAATTACAATCAGTATCCCAAGTAACATGGCTGTGGACTTCTACAGGATATACCAACGTTATTCAGGATGTATGGAATGAAGTAATAAGAACTGATAGTACAAGTTCGACAAGCACATCATTCTTGAATCCAGTAACAGTCAATTCGACCTTCTTTGTTAAGATTGCTGGAGGAATTCCAAATACTGGATTTACATATGCAGGAGTTGCACCATTTGATTATTTTACAGGTACGCAAACATTAGATGCAGCTGGGGAATATACTACAAATACCAGTATAACTAATACAATTCAGCCAGTTATTACTACTGCAACATATACAGTTAATTTCACATTCCCTGCATCAAATAATACAAGGCAATTGGTGTTTACTGCTTTAAGACCATAAAGGAATAAGAGATGCCATACATTCTTAATAAAACAAATGGAATAATTGTTGCAGTAGTGCAAGATGCTTCTATCGATCAAACCACCGATTTACAATTCTTAGGCAAAAACTATGCCGGCTACGGTGAAATACAAAATGAAAATTTCTTAAAATTATTAGAAAATTTTGCAAATATTACACCGCCATCTAAACCAATTGAAGGTCAGGTCTGGTATGATAGTATTAATAAAAGTTTAAATGTTTATGATGCAATACGTTGGAGATCAGTACCGACAATAATTATTGATTCGCTTGATCTTTCAAAAAATGTTATTCCAATCCTCGGTGATTTATGGTATGATATAGTTAATCGTCAATTAAAAATTTGGACAGGTACCGAATATGGGTTAATTGGTCCGCTATCTGGTGCAGATTCAAAAGCAACGTGGAGAGGTGACTATGAGTATGATATTCGGTCGCCCGATATTCCAGTTTTTAATACTAAGGCAATCGTCGGAGTTGACAATACTGTAGTCGCGATCGTATCTAATGAAACATATGACATGTATTCTTCTTATACACAGTCGCCCACTTATCCTACCTATGTAGCATCGTCGGGAGGTAAACCTGGGTTTACAAAAATTATAAAAGGTATTTCTTTATTTGGTGCAGATCCAATTACTGGATCTAGTAGAAATGCAGTAACTGGATTGTCCACTAGTAGTTATTTTTGGGGAACAGCAGCCGAGTCATTATCTTCATTGGTCGCAACAACTTCTACTTTTACCAGGGGCTTTGTATGCACTACTACTGCTACTAATGCATCATTTAATGTGCCTTTTATAAATTCTGGTACTAATCTAGCATATATTGATTCCGGTATTACATACAATCCTAGCACTAAGATTTTAACAACGGTTGCTTCCTCAGCGTTGTATGCAGATTTGGCAGAGCGTTACGAAGCCGATGCAGTCTATGATAAAGGAACCGTGCTAGTAATTGGCGGCGAAAAAGAAGTCACTGTTACTACAACATTTGCTGATACAAGAGTAGCGGGCATAGTAAGTAAAAACCCAGCCTATATGATGAATTCCGAGGCAGGAACCGACGAAACTCACCCCTATATTGCCTTAAAAGGCCGAGTTCCATGCAAAGTTCAGGGCTATATTAAGAAGGGTGATCTAATCGTTACTAGTAGCACACCTGGTTATGGAATTGCTGCCAGCAATGT
>ENA-OSIY01000499-OSIY01000499.1-marine-metagenome-genome-assembly--contig:-NODE-499-length-21742-cov-9.853127_pt1 | contig 21742 bp, 24 predicted proteins | sample MGYA00237884_ERZ534233 | MGnify/ENA primary metagenome ERZ534233 (study PRJEB26412, sample SAMN06343840) | marine metagenome | isolation source: estuarine water | place: USA: Columbia River Estuary... | reverse complement strand
AGAGAATATTGTAGACGCTCCCAGCGTCTTGGCGACCATTGGTGACATTCAAGTCCGCAGTTTCACGTGGCAGGAGGATGGAAGACAACAGACCTACGGCTTTGTGGCTCAGGAACTTAATGAGGTGGTTCCAGAAGCAGTAAGACCTGCGGAAGAAGAAGAAGATCAGGTGTGGATGGTTAAACACGCGAAGCTAGTGCCTTTGCTAACAAAAGCCATCCAAGAACAACAAGCCACTATTGAATTACAGGCAGCAGCAATAACTGACCTGACTACGAGACTAACAGCATTGGAGAAATAAAAAAAGGGGCGCAAGGCCCCTTTTTCGTTACTGTACTATTTCGCCTTCTACAGGCTCTCCCTCTCCGGGAGACTCTACAGCATTCGTTAGAATGTCCGTAAAACCTTTTTTAGCGACCTCAAACTGGTCCAGTCTAGCTTTTGATTGTGAGATTTGGGCATCCAAATCTTGAATCTGTGCTATACAGTATTTTGCTTGATCTGACAAATCCTCGATAACATAATTATTATCATTGAGGGTTAGTACAGGTTTGTCGTTAGCTTGCGCTTCAGCCATTTTATTCTCCTATTTAAAGATATCTTGCCAATTGCCACTAGTACTTGCACGTGCGTACTCAGTAGCTCTGTTTTCAAAAAAGTTAGTATGTTCTACTCCATTTAGGATATAATCCAACCATGGTAACGGATTATCTTTGCTATGAAAAATTGTTTTCATTCCAATTCCTAAAAGTCGTCTATCCGCAATGTAACGAATATACTCTTTTACTTCCTTGGATGTTAACCCTGTGATATCAGCTTCGCCGAAACAAGTGTCAATGAAAGCATCTTCTAGCTCAACAACGCGCTCTGCAGCGCAGTAAATTTCATACTTTAACTCATCATTCCAAAGTTCTGGGTTTTCACGAATAAACTCTTTAAAAAGCCTACTCATGCTTTCTACATGAAGTGTTTCATCACGAATACTCCATGTAACAATCTGTCCCATACCTTTCATCAAGTTATGCCGAGAGAAGTTTAACAGAATTGCAAAACTACTAAATAGCTGCACACCCTCTGTGAAGGCGCTGTATACAGCCATAGTCTTAGCTAATCCAACGTCTGTTTTAGTATCAAACTTACTCAAGTATTCATGTTTATCTGACATGGCTTGTACTTGAGAAAACATTTGATACTCTTCCTCTCCATAACCTAGCGTTTCCAACAAAAGTGAATACGCTTCTTGATGCACTGCTTCCATATTTGCAAAAGCAGACAGCATCATTCTTACTTCAGGCTGTTTAAATGTTGGCAAGTAGTGGGTAGCATACCCACAGGCCACATCTACATCAGCTTGTGTAAAAAATCTAAAAATGTTAGACAACAAGTTTTTGTTGTCGTCACTTAATTTGTCCCTAAAATCCCGCAAATCATCTGCTAGATTGACTTCCTCAGGAAGCCAGTGCATATGCTGCTGTGTCTTGTAAGCTTCAAATGCCCACGGGTAATTAAAAGGTTTGTAATAACTTCTTTCGTCTAATAGTCCCATTTATCCCTCACACGCTAAACAAGCTTCTTCATCCTCAAAATCAAAAATATACTCTCGTAGTTTTTCGTCTGATATTGTTTCTGCTCTTTTTAGTGCTTCACTTCTTAAATAATAAAGTGTTTTAATTTTTTGCTTCCATGCCATTAAATGTACATTATGCAGTTCTTGCTTTGATACATCCGCAGGGAAGAATACGTTTAGGCTTTGTGCTTGACAGATATACGGTTGTCTATCTGCGGCATGCTCAATAACCCATCTCTGGTCGATTTCTACGGCTGTTTTAAACGTATCTTTCTCCCAATCATCTAAAAAGTCTAGCCCTGCTACACTTCCGTTTGATGTAATTATGTGCTTCCATACTTCTTCTGTATTCTTGCCTTTGCTTTCGAGTAGTTCTTCAAGAAACTTATTTTTAAGAAGGCTACTGCCTGTCTTAGTTTTTTGAGTAAATGCGTTAGCACGATAAGGCTCGATACTAGGGGAAGTATTCCCACAAATAATACTACTACTTGCATTAGGAGCAATGGCAAGTAGATGAGCATTTCTAACGCCCCCATTAAACCACTCGCTATCTGGGCACTGTCCACGTTCGACTGCCAACTGCCTAGTTGCAACTTCTGCCTGATGTTTGATATGCTTGAAGGCTCGTAGATTGAAACTCTTTGCCATAGGCGACTCAAATGGAATGCCGTTCTTTTGAAGATAGGCATGGAACCCCATCGCTCCCAATCCAATTGATCTCTCTTGCGAAGCAGAAAATTTTGCAGTCGCAAGCTCATTTGGCGCGTGTTTGATAAAATACTCCAAGACATTATCAAGCATACGAATAAGATCTGGAATAAAGCGCGGCTCAGTTGACCACTCATCATATTTCTCCAAATTTACACTAGAAAGGCAGCATACGGCTGTTCTTTCTTGGTTTGTAGGCAAAGTAATCTCACTACATAAATTACTTTGATTCACTCTTAGGCCAAGTAGTTTTTGGTATTCAGGCAAATTCTCATTAACTGTATCCTCAAACATAATGTAAGGCTCACCTGTTTCCACGCGATTCTGGATAATTTTAATCCACAATACCTTTGCAGACACAGTCTTAACAACTTTCCCCGAATGTGGGTCAATTAGATCCCAACTATCATCATATCCTTCTTCCGTGGTAGCTCGTGCTACGTGCTCCATAAACTTATCAGAAATTATGATAGCATGATGCAAGTTAATAGACTTGCGGTTAATATCACCTCCTGTTGGTTTGCGAACATCCAAAAATTCCTCGACCTCAGGATGAGAGATAGGTAAATATGCTGCATAACTGCCCCTTCTTGTTACTCCTTGACTAAATGCTAGCATCTCAGCATCTACTACTTTTAGAAAAGGAATTACGCCTGTAGACTCACTTCCGTGACTTGTTTTTGCACCTACACTACGTATGTCCCCCCAATATCCTCCAATCCCGCCTCCTACAGATGAAAGCCATGCGTTCTCTGTATAGTGACCTGTAATTCCCCCACGGCTATCTTCTACATAATTTAGAAAACAACTGATAGGCAATCCTCTACTACTTCCGCCATTAGACAGAACAGGAGTAGAAAACATAAACCACAGATTACTAGCGTAGTCGTATAAACGCTGTGCCATATCATCATCATCTGCGAAGGTTTTCGCCGCACGTGCGAAAGCTTCTTGTGGCGATTTCTCATCGTCTAAGAGGTATCTATCTTCTAGAGTTTTTAAACTGAACTCTGGCAGTATACTATCCCGTGTGTAGTCTAGCTTCACTTATTTTTTCCTTAATTAAAATACTTTGACACTTACTCTGAATGTCCTTTATATTTTCTTCACCTATTGCTTGCTCACAAAACCCTAGTAAATCCATCAATTCAAAGTTTAGAATTAGCTTTTCTTTGTTGTCATTTAAACTCTGAATATATTTATACTTACTACTGATTGGACAGGCATCATAGATATCAAATAAATTACCATACTTATGTAATAGGTCACAGGCTCTTTTAGGCCCAATACTTGGAATCCCTGGAATGTTGTCTCCAGAGTCTCCATTCAAACATTTAATAGTAATATAGTCTTCTATGCTGTAGTCGTGCGTCTCACGCCAGTTTTCAAAAGTAGTTTCAGATCTTGTTGTATAAGCAAATCTAGACACGTTTTCGCTTATTAGCAAATCCCAGTCTCTATCAGAGCTTACCATCCATATGTGATCTGCTTCAATTCTAGTTGATATATACGCTGCAATATCATCTGCCTCAACACCATCATACTGTAATACGATATATTTTTCTGCTAGTAACTCTAGCGTCTTTTCCATCTCTTGATAAAATTGTACGAAAGAATCCTTTTCTTCTTGAGTTTGCTTCTCATACCTCTCTTTTCTAGAGAGCTTATACTCAGGATATCTTTCTTTCCTATAACTACTGCTTCCTTTATCACAAGCGATAATTACTTTGTCGCACTTATAGGAACTAGCTAAAGACTGTACTGTTTTAAGGTAGTCTTCAGCAAATTCTGTTCTATTAGAGTGCTTCCATCTAAACCCAAGGTTTAGTGCATCAATAATTATTGCATTATTGTGCGATTGCTGAAACTTCAGAAATGTTTTGCCCATTTATAAATTCCGGTTTTTCGTTTATTAACCATTCATCTGCTATCATTACATAACAACCTAAATGCCCTATGTGCATAAACTTCTTAGTCTTTGCAGGCTCATCTCGAGTTGCTACGAAGACTTTTGATCTATTGTACTTGAAAAATAATACTGGTTTCTTATTAGTCTTCTTTGCCTGACTCGTTGTTTGTTCCCACCACTTAATAAACTCATTAGACTTATTAGTTAGTATCTTGTCATCAAAGTGACTGTTCTTATAGAACTTGACTTCTATACAGTAGTGCATTGCAGTGTCTGGAACAAACAAGTCTCCTTTCATAAAAGGTAAAGCTCCTGACATAGGGACTCTTTCAAAAGGTAGTCCCGTATGTTTTCTTAGTAGCTCTCTTACTTGTCTTTCTCCATCCGCTCCTTTAGCACGTGAATCAACCATTATTACTCTCCTCTTTGTAATCTCTAGCCCAGCTTTTAAACCATGCAGCTCCGTCTCTCTTTGCATCTTCGAATATTCCATATGTAAAAAATACTGCGAATACAAAACCGACGTGACCCCAGATTAGGGGGATAACATTCATCCAACCTGCAATCAGAGTACAAAATGTAAGAGTCCAAAGTAGTGAGAGTGCTACCATACAGTACATCTGTACACTTGTATTACGAATATAACTAATGGGATTATACTTTAAGTTCATTATAGAATCCCAGCTATAATAAAACCACATCAACTTATTCTTCAAAGCTATCTCCTTACGCTTCTAGTCTACTTATATTGGACTCTTTAACTACTTCGATCTTCTCTAATAGAGGATGTGTCCAACCGTGGGAAACAATGTATGTGTTTAACCCCTGTTCTAATAATAGTACCTCGACCATCTTCTCTCGTCCTTGCTCGTCTAGTACATTTATAACCTCATCTAAAAACAATACATTGATCCTAGACTTGGAAATACTGCTCATTAACTTTCGTATAGAGATAAGCGTAGCAGTATTTACTCTAGCTAATTCTCCGCTACTTAAAGCTAATATATCTACTATAGATCCGTTATCCGCTAAATTCACATTTAACTTGTCATTCTCCACTACAAAATTGATATTAAACCTACCATCACTTAGTTCAGCTAAATACTCATTTGTCAAGTCTTCAAACTCTTTTACTAAATTTTCTAGTTTATAGGCAACCAACCCATTAGTTGAAAATGCTCTTTTAAGGATTTCTAGATTCGTGTTGATTTTTTCTTGTTCAGAAAGTTCTTTCTCAATTCCTTTAAGCTGTCCTTCGAATTCGTCGGTTTGCTCTTCGATGACTTGGATTCTTGTGTTGTGTTTTTGTCGTCTACTGTTTTCATCAATAGTCTCCTTTAATTTTTTACTAGTAGAGTTAAGCTTACTTCTAAGCTCAGAGATATTAGTTTCTATCTCATTACCGTCAAGAAGTTCTGACGGTAGGGCGTTATCAACCCTACCAATCAGACCTTCAAAGTCTCTCTGCATTTTATGTTTACTAGTTACTATAGAGTTAAGCATTTTTATCTGCTCTATCTTTTTCTCTAGATCACTTACCTCGTTTTCCGCCTTTTGGCTTTTTTGGACGCTTAGGCTTTTTAGGTTTTGCGTAACCGTATCCTTTATTTCCTGTTGGCATGTCGGGCACTCTCCTTTTAGATTACTTAAATGAGTAATCTCTTTAGCGGCTTCTTTAATTGTCCGCTGGCTCGCTCCTAATTGAATCTGTAACTCATCATAGGATCGAATTCCTTTCTCTTCTTCTCCTACTAAGGTGAAGTCGTTAGGGGAAATATTAGCAAGAAGTTCTTTGTATGTATTATTTTCTCGGATTTTTTTATTTTTTTCGGAAATATTTTCAAAGTTTACTCGTAATGAACGTAATTCGTTCTCGTCTTCTTCCGAGATTTTTGGTAAATTTAGCTCTGGCAGTATATTGGTAGCCTCTAATTTATTATCTGTCAACCATTTCTCAATGGTACTACAACGTGCTCCTAACTGCGTGATGTTAGTACTAATATCTTTAGATACGGTACGGAATATATCATAATATTTAGTGTACTCATCGACTCCGAATAGGTCTACTAGAAACTTTTTACGGTTCGCGTCGGTTGCAGTTAAGAACTGCAAGCTGGCGGTTGTGTTTTGATACACAAGCTGAGAAAACGTTTTAAAGTCTAAGCCTAGAACTTCTTCAACATTCTTATATGTGTTAGTAGCTGTATGGCTAGAGATATCTTTTCCGTTTTCAAAGAACTTTACTTTAATTGTTCCTCTACTTCTTCGCACCTCTATCTGATACTTTTTTTCTTCCACAGAAAAATCAAGGGATATGTTGTATCCCTTGTTGTAAGCTCGATTCTGTATCTCAGCTTTCTTGATTCCTTTGGAGTTTTTGTTGAATAGTACTTCTTCTAAGATTAAAGGCAAAGAAGACTTACCTGCTCCATTCTTTCCTACTAGCTGAGTAAGAGTTGTTCCGTTCAGATCTATTGAATTGTTACTACCATAGCTGAAGCAATTATCCCACTGCAATTTCTTTAGAGTAATCATGAAATGTACTTAATACTTCCTTTACTGTGTTGTTTTCTAGTTCCAGAATATAACTTAGATATTCCGCCAATTCATCTTCTATAGTCATGTCATCACTAAGAAGAAGTGCAGTTTCTGTCTTTCGTTTAATTACTTTCTTATCTAGTAAGTCTGAATTTGCTACGGAGGACAGTTCTGCAATATCTCCCTCTATTTCATATATTGTGTGATGGTATTCTGTAGGCACCATTTCTTTTTCGGAAGTTACTGTTTTTCTTAGTAACTGTGGCAATTCAAATTGATACCACTGCCAGTTATCCCCCTCAATGATAATGTAACCAGTTTTAACTAAGTTACGATGAAACTGTGTAGTCATAGGACTACCTGGGTATACTATATTAGCCTGTGTATTAGTATGGCTATGTAAGTCTCCTGCAAAAACAACAGGAAACTGTTCAAATCTTCGAAGGTCTACTTCGGGTGTAACGTGTGGAGGAATGGCTCCCCGTACGTGAGTGAAAAGCGGCTTTCTGATACTAAAGTCTTTAGCGTGCCATTTTCCGTGTAGCTCACAGTAGGGGAGCACCCCAAAATGATCTTCATTATAGATAGAGTCTACAACCTCTACGAGAGTATTCACCTCCTTTGATGCTTTTTTCAGCTGTGTTAGAAAAGTTTGATGTTTTTTTGTGGCTTCATGATTTCCATCGTAAATTAAGGTACGCACCTCTATGCCACTAATGAACTCAAAATATAGCTCTAACTCGCTCATGGTGGGGATCCGGTCAAACAAATCCCCTCCAATCACATGAAGATCAACTCCTGCTTCCAGTTCATGAATCTTGTTAAAGAACATCCGATACCGTTCACGTGCCCAATCTTCCGGCACATTCTTTTGACCTATCTTTATGTGCCAATCAGCAGTGAACAGTGTCTTCATTAGTAAGGTAAATCCTGTTCTAGTTCTTCAACTACATCTGCAGAAGCACCTGCAGACTCACTCATCAATCCCTCTAGGAATTCTTTTTGTTGCTCGGCGGAAGGTCGAGTAAGGATATCGTCCATGGACTTTAACCCTTTTACGAGAGCTTTCTCATCGGCATCTAGTGCTCGTACTTTGCATTTTAATACTTGCAACTGGTATTCTACATTGTATACTTGTGGGCCAGTCTTAACACGCTTAAAGTTTACGTCCCATCCAGTTTCTGGATTAGTAGGGTCGCCTAATTCTTCTGCTGCTAACATGATTTGCTCAAGCAGTTTCTTTTTAAGGTTAAGGATTTTTAGCTCACCGTCATGGATGCATTGAATCGCATAAGCCCATCCGCATTTCTTTTCGGGATGATACTTGCGTACCCAGTCGGTTTCTTTGTTTTCAAAGGTTTCCGTCTCTCGATTGAATCCTAAGCACTCCATTGGAATGTTTTTGTTATTCTCACCAGTTATCCAGTACACGTAGCGAGGAAGAATGTCTCCTACTAGTCGTACTTTATTGTCGCCAGTGATGTATTGATATTGAACTACGGAACTCTTCTTTGCAGTTCCTTTTGCGTCAGCAAATTTCATATTTTCTCCTAAATGTCTTCATACTTGAAATGAATCTTATCATCTATCAAAGTAAGTAGTCTGTTATTGTTTATTGCGTCCTGACCCACGTTAGCGTGTGAAAGGTCTAAAGTTACTATTTGATCGTGCATATAAATAGCAAAGCTACGGTAGCTCAGCAGAGATAGATACTCTATTCTCTCTTGGGCAGTGTAGTTCTTTGCTTCGAAGAAAAGAGGTTTCAGATCTACTGCAAACGAATTTCCAACGAAGTTATACTGCATATAATTATAAACTGTGTCTTTTCTATTGCTTGGCAGCGACATAAAAGTCATCCAATGCATAATCGCGAAGATGTCTTTGGCTCTGCCCTGTGTCTTGTTTACAATCTTTTTCCAATTAAACAGTGTCATATATTATCTCAAATTTTAAACGAAATGTCAAGAAATATTTTTTCATATGTTCTTGATCTCATATCCTTGCTTCAAGTAGTATCCTGCTCTGTTATTCGCTTGCTTTCTGGCTGTGTTGCCTTTTAAGTTTATGTCGATTATAACAGGATCTTTCTTACCTTCTTTTATTCTAATTACACGACCTATTAGCTGTGTAAGAAGAGGCTCATTATTTACAGGAGTTCCGAGCACGAGGCAACTCAAAGCATCGAGAGAAACACCTTCTGAGAATATAGACTGTGTGCCAAACAGTACATTCTTGTCAGTATTTATTCTCTCCATCATATCAGGTCTTTCTTCGTGTGGAGTTTCTCCTGTAATTACTATAGCACTATCTCCTACCAGTTCGGCAGCTTTCTTTAAGAAAGCAACACGATCAGCTACAACTAGAACTTTGTGTCCTTTAGCAGCCATCGCACTTGCTATTATTGCTACTTCATGCTGATACTCCTCGTTATAAGCTAGATGATTTATCTTCTTAGCCCATGGAGTACCACTGCCGTCTAAAAAACGTATATCTGAATGTATGATATGTATCTTAGGCGGCATATAGTTTTCTTTTGGTGGAAAGTATATTTTAGGACTAAAATAATCTCTAAACAATACGTGCTTTCCATCTTTTCTTTCAATTGTACCTGATAGTCCAATCTTATATCTAGCAGTGCACTTATCTAGAATATTCTTAAATGTAGGAGAAGATACGTGATGCATCTCATCGAGAATGATTGTCCCGAATTCATTAGCAAAGTCTGGTACTCGCCTTGTGAGCGTCTGGACATTACCAATGACGATTGGACCACTTAAATCAAACTTACCACTACCAATTATGGCGGGTTTAATTCCGTATACCTTCTCTACTTCTTTCTCCCACTGGGATCTAAGAGCTACAGTGTGCACAACCACTAGAGTTTTCTGTTTTAGCTTGCCAGCAATTGCCAATCCTGTAAATGTTTTACCCCAACTAACCCAAGCATTGATAATACAACTGTCCTCAATATCGTCATGTACTTCTTTTTGGGACACACGTAACTCATGGCGAAACTCTGGGAACTCGACCGGCGCAAGCTTTCTTTTATCGACGATTTCATGCCCCTCTGGTATCAAATCAAAGCGACCACTTGGAACTGTAATCATTCCTTGCTTAATTCTACCCATATTCTTAATGACAAGAGGTGGGTCTAAGGGATTATAAGTTGGTATTGAGTAGGTTAACTCCTTATCAATCTTATCCTGTGTCTCTTGATCCACGGTCATGTATATTTTATCAGAAACTACTGCTTTCATATCTTTCTCTTTGTGTCTTTCTTTTTATTCTCTGAAAATTCGTATAGGAGCCACGGGTGCCTCCCATCATATAGTATACCCGCCCAACGCATTGCTGGATCAGGGGGTCTAGCTAAATCAAAGGGAAAATTTATGTCTTCTATCCACACTATGCTCTTAGTTCCCAGTCTTCGTACACTTTTTATTAAATAGTACCTTAGATCTACCATTCGGGTCTTTTCATACCTAAATACGGTACCATCAGAGTCTACAAATCTTTTTGCAGCACTTTTTAGAAAAGAGGGAATATCGTGTACCGCCTTGGTTAAGGGAAACTTTGTGGGATAAGAAGACCTGAGCCTTCTCATCCCCAAAGAGTCATGATTGACGTTGAGATCGTCTAGCATCTGTCGATTTGCAAATACTATCCCATCTTGCGTGTCTATGTCTATATCTCTTGGCAGTATAAATACTGGAAATACTATATCAGTTAGCTTCATACGCTTTTGCAAACTTACCGAAGCTGTAGTCTTCGCCTACATCAAAGTCGCAACCAACAGGGGCACCTTTGATAGCACAGCCTTCTCGAGGCTGCTGGATAAAGTATCTTACTTTCTCGCAGTAGTGATCTACTTCGTGATCTGGAACTTCTGCAAGGATAGAGTCATGTACTAGAGCAAAGATACGGCTTTTAAGACCATGATCTTTTATGTAGTTGTGCATATCAACAGCACCTAGAAGATTGATGTCACTAGCCGCAGACTGTACTAAGAAGTTGATGCCAGAGCGAACTTCGTGAGAAGCAATACCTTGGTCACTACTATGTACATTTGGTAGTCTACGCTTGCGACCAAAGATAGAATAAACATATCCATGTTTAGCAATCTCTAGTTTTTTATCGTCTAACCATTTTTTTAACATCTTGAACTGCTTAAAGTAATCGTCAATAACTTCTTGTGCTTCCGATACTGAGAAGTATGTGCCTGAGTCTTTTGTAACTTGGGCACTAATCTTCTTAGCTCCGGCACCATACATGATACCAAACGTTACAGCTTTTGCAGCTTGTCGCTTTACAGAGTAGAACTCTGCTACATCACCTACCTCGCAAGGAAGCCTAAAGACTACCTTTGCGATTGTACTGTGAAAGTTACCGCCTTGTCTAAATACATCCTGCAGCTTCTCATCTCTGGCTAGTACAGCAGCGACATAAACTTCTGCAGTGGTTAAATCCATTGCAACTATTTGATGTCCTGGTCTAGCTTTAATACACCCTTTAATAATCGGATTATCTCTAGGTATTTGCTGCATGTTTAGTTTACCGGAACTACTAAGGCGGCCAGAAGTAGTACCGTGTAGATTAAAATTCGTCCGAAGTCGCGAGTCGCGATCCAACTGAGGAATAATCTTGTCGAGATATGTATTCTTAATTTTACTTTTCTGGCGTATTTCCAGAATATGCTTAGGAACCTCATGTTCTTCTCCCAATGCCTGCAGTACTTCTGCATCTGTAGAGTTTGCTCCCGTACCTGTTTTCTTGCCAGTAGGCTTTAGTCCTATAAAATCGAACAAAAGTTTTCTTAGCTGAAGCGTACTGTTTGGATTAAACCCTTTATCTTGAAATTGCTCAAACTCTTTTACTTCTTCAAACTCATATAGCCCTGCTACAGCAGTCTGTATATCTTCTTCCATAAGATTTTGAGATACTTCTAGTCTGTTTCTGTCGAAAGGAACTCCAGTATCTTGACAGTCTGTCAAAAATCGCATGGCAGGAATTAGAAGATTCTTATATACTCTACGAATCTGAGGATCTTTATCCAGCTCTTCCTTGAATATTTGATATATACGATAGGTTACACAAGCATCCATTGCTGCGTATACTTGCATCAAATCAAAAGGAATCATATCCCATGTGAAGTCACCACGTAACATACCATTCCTACGGCAGTACTCCTGTATGAATTCATACATAGGCTTCTCATAATCTCCATATGGAGTATGTTTGATAGCTAATGTCTTCAGTCCATGATTGCCTGGTACTTCATTTAGCATATAGGACATGAGCATTGTATCATCTATACGAGGAAACTCAAAATTAAAGTGATACTCTAGCATTGCCAAGTCAAACTTGGCATTGTGCATAATAACACCCTTCTTATTGAAGATTTCTTGCATAAGTGAGGTGGCTTCTTCATCCACACAGTCTGTACTTATATATACAGAAGTGTCCTCTTGATACGCCATACTAATTCCAAGAATGTGCCCATCCCGAGGGTACAATCCTGTAGTTTCAGTGTCTACTGCAATATGGGTAGCGTCACTTACAAGCGCCGCTTTTAGCCATTCAATAGCTTCCTGAGTGTCCTCAATACCGTAGAATTTCTCTTTGTCAATTACTACGCTTTTGAGATCCCCTGATATGTACTTATTCAGTTTGCTCACCGCATCGTCCCAAGTTTCTTTTGCCTCAGGGCGGAATGCAAGCATACCAGGATTGATGATAGGAATATACTTATCATCAATAAGTCTACCACAATGTTCTGTGATAGATCGTTCTTTAGCAAAATGTTGAAGTGCTTCAGATCCGACCAATACGACAAAGTCGTACTCATCTGTATCAATCTCAATATCAACATCTTTCTTTAATATTTTTTTCTTTGTTGTATCTGAACAAAGAGCATACCTATCAAACTGAAACTTGTTCTCAAAGTGACGAACAAAGTCAGTTTTGCTAGGCACCTTCTCAATTAGGGCTACTGTGGCCATATAAAAAATCCTTTAAGTCTGATATTCTTTCTTTGGTAAGATCTCCAGGATCTGTACCTCTTGCTATTGGTATTATGCCACTAGGCATTCCTATTTCTTCACAAAGCCCACATATTCTTTCTGCTGCAGTTTGTCCTGCTTCATCTCCATCAAAGAATACTTTTACACTCTGTACGCCATATACTTTTAGTAAAGCCAACTTATTCGTATCAAAGTTGTTAGTACCAAAGCAGCATATTGCATTTGTTAAACCTTTGTCAATCATATTCAGCGCATCAAAAATACCTTCTACTAGAATGACTTCTCCATGAATCATATTAGGTTTTGAAGGAAACAAAGGAAGTTGTACTCCTCTGGGCTGAATCATATATTTGGGTTGGATGGTGTTATCCGTAGCTCTACCAATAAAAGCCCTAATCTTGCCTGTCATATCCTTTAAGGGAAAAGCAAGTCTACCCGCGTATTCTTTTTCGAAGTGGGTAAACGCCCCAAACTGCGCTAAGGTATCTGCGGATATATTTCTAAACGCTCCTACAAATCGAATAGCTTTCTCTGGTATCTTTAACCCTACATTATCAGACCTGATCTTTTCTATCTTATGTCTTACTTTATGTAGGCGTAGAGTTTTTTCTGTAGGAGGCGTACCATAGTGAGTAAAGATATTGCCTTTGAAGTGACAACTAAAACAGTGGAACACTCCAGTAACTTTATCTACCCGAAGAGAAGGGTTTCTGTCATCATGATCCGGGTTCAGACATTTAATCTGAAAGTCCTGACCTGAGACAGTATACGCCAACTTTTCTTTATTTAATACGTCTATTACATCCATTTATATATTATCTCAAAATTTAAGGAAAATGTCAAGAACTATTTTTAAGTGGGAATACATTAGCTATAACTTCTGCTACCGCTAAGGCTATATCCATATGTTCCTTCTGTGTTCCGTTTTCTTTCCTTAAATCAATATAGTGAATCCAGCTTCTTAAAGTACCATTCATATACATCCTACTTATAGTATTTCCCTCTGGAAGCACAGCTCTAGCCTGCTCTTTTGCAATACCATTATCAATTGCCCACCTATAAGCTTTTGTTGACGCTTCTATGACTTCTCTCTGGCGTTTATGCCATTCAATTTCTAATCCGTCATTATCTGCCTCTATACTGTTCTGCCTGTTCTTAGGATCTTGTAAACGTGCTTGCCTAGTCTCGAAACTTAAGTCTTCTGTAGGATCAGCATAACGCTGACTAAACTCTTGAAACGAAAAAGAACGGTGACGAAGTATCTGTCGTGCAATATCTCTAGTTGTTTCAATTTCTAAACAAACACTGACCATCTCTAGAGGGCTCCAGTGTTGGTGCTTCATCAAGTACTTTACAAGTTTTTCACTTGTTTCTTTATTGTTTTGATTATCTGGGTTACTTACTCTAGCACAATATGCCACTAAGTCCAACGCTGACTCATTGTAATCTGGTGCTTGTGAGTGACTAATAAGTTTTACGTTCATTTAATAAATCATCCAGTCGCTGCTATAAACTTCAAGCCTTTCTTTTACAGAGCAAGAATTGAGCACAAAAGCCAATACAACTAAAATTAGTACTCCTCCCCATAGTTTTTTTAAATCATCCATTTAATTCTTTCGTCCATATTGTTAGTGAGTATTTAGTACCCGATGTTATAGGAGTACTACGATGTGGATGTGTGATCTTACTAGGCCAAGTTAGTAATTGGCCTACCTCAACATCCTTGTTAGAAAATTTTTGTCTAGGAAACTCTAATAATCCCCCAGTGTAAGAGTCGCACAGTTTTACACTGCCACTAATAAAACTCTCGTCGTGGTGAAGATCAAGAGACCTCTGTCCATCCATGTGGTATTTTATAGCAAATATAGTATCTGTTGCAAACTCATCTATATCCCAATAGTGCTGAGCCCAAGGCCATATTCTTTGATCTAGATGTGTATTCAACTGTCCGAATAGATCTGGGATTGAGTCTTCTAATAGTACATCTCTAGTCTTATATCTGTCACCGTGATTAGACGTCCACTCTTGTCCTTGTATTGCCTGTATAATGAAGTCGCAAAACTCTTTCGTCATAAAGTCATAGACTATAAAGTCATTCTTCAGCGTAGAAGGGTTAATATATTTCGGAAAAGCTTCGCCTAGCAAAACATACTCCTAACCTCACGCACTTGCATACCCAATATAGTTTCCCAATCTAAAATCTCTATTCTAGATAGTCGTTGTCCTTTTCGGTACGCAGAGAGCAAAAGAGCAGGAGAGCTTCCATATCTCCAAGCTATAGAAAGAGCTATAAGAAGAAATCCCAAGTTTCTAGACTGAGAAAACTGAAACATAGCTACTTGCATTTCGCCTTTTAGTGAGGAGTCATATCCTAGAATAATATGTAAAAGCTCGTGAGAAGCTAACATTCTTTGTAGTAAAAATGCATTAGTATTTGTCGCCTCATACGACCCTAGGGCAAAGTATTCTCTAGTGTCTATTTCCCAGTAAGTGCAGTACGCTCTATAATACTCGGCAACGGAACCTTCTTTAAACTCTGTGATATTGTCTATGTAGTCTATTAGACTTACTTTTTCTTCTAGAACTCTTTTGCCTACCTTACTGTTCTCAAATAACTCCGCATTTTTAGCGCGACTGCCTGCTGCAAACATATAAAGCAATCTCCAGTACAGCGCGGGGGTATTCGGCTCTTTACATAGTCCTATAAATAGTTTTGCTGCATCTTTTATCATTTATTCTATTCCATTACTCGTAGTTTACTTTAGACATTTTAAGGTGTCTCTGGTTCTCTAATACTTCTACTACATCTTGATCTATATCGTAAGATTCTATTAGAATATTAAGCATAGCTCGTACATCTGCTATTTCTTCAATTAGATTCTTCCTGTACTTAGGATCTCTTTCTGTACCATGACGCAGTACTTTAGAGCAAGCTCTTACCAATTCTCCACATTCTTCCATAGCGAGTATAAGAGCTTTATTTTTTGTCATTGAGTCTATCATTCTTTTCTACAAATTCCGTTAGTATACTAATTACTCCAGCCTGAACAATGGCTTGTAGTGCTACAGGTGTCATTTCCAATGTTATAATAGCGGAGCCATCCTTGTGTTCTACAACCTCTAATACTTCTACTTCATCATCCATTGTTATTTCCTATAATCTGGTGTATCATATCCGCCAGAGATTTAAACCATTCGGCATCATGTCCTTTAGTAGTTTCTGCAGCAGTACCTAACCTAATACCACTTGTTTTTAGAAATCCGCGGGGATCATTAGGTATGCCATTTTTGTTTACTGTAATGCCATTATCTTCTAGTAGATCTGCTGCGGCTCTTCCACTAACACCTTGCTTTGTAAGATCTAGCAAGATCAAATGGGAGTCTGTGCCCCCAGTCATACAAGTAAACCCTAATTCTGTTAGTCTAGAAGAAAAAGCTCTTGCATTCCCTAGTACATTATTTGCATATTGGACGAAAGAATCTGAGTTTGCTTCTATAAAACATTGAGCTTTGCCCGCAATCATATTCATGAGAGGTCCTCCTTGAGTACCTGGGAATACTGCATTATTTATGCGTCTGCTATAATCCTCATTATTCCACAATATGATACCTCCGCGCGGACCTCGTAGTGTTTTATGGGTAGTGCTTGTAACTACGTCAGCATAATCAACTGGGTTATCGTAACACCCACCTGCTATAAGCCCTGAGTAGTGTGCCATATCAACGAGTAGATACGCGCCTACTGAGTTTGCAATCTCCCTAAATCTTGCCCAGTTAATCTGTCTCGGGTACGCACTAGCACCTGCAACAATCATCTTAGGGTTAATTACTTTTGCTTGTTCTTCTATAGCGTCATAATCTAAGAAACCTTCTTCATCTACAAAATAAACATGGGATTCATAGATCTTGCCAGAGAGATTCACCTTCGCGCCATGCGATAGATGTCCTCCACTAGCAAGATCCATGCCCAAAATCTTGTCGCCAGGTTCTAAGAATGCCTGATAAACAGCTGTATTGGCGTTAGCACCCGAGTGGGGCTGTACATTTGCAAAGTTAGACTTAAATATCTCGTTAACTTGCCTAATCGCTAACTCCTCGATAGCATCCATATTAGCACATCCGTTATAATAGCGCCTTCCTGGGTAGCCTTCGGCATACTTATTTGTAAAAATACTACCACAAAGATCCATAATTGCTTGACTTGTATAGTTTTCACTAGCTATAAGCTCTATTGTATTGTCTTGCCGTATTTGTTCGTTGTTTAAAATCTGTCGTATTCTTGTATCTATTTCACTCATCGTCTTCCATTTCCTCTCTTAGTGCGGCTTTCTCTTTTGGACTGAGTGCCGAACGTGGGCCAATCTTTAAAGTATCCCAATCTATCTCACTGGTAAAACTATCCATAGAACCATTACGCATCTTTTTACAATCCATAGTAATACAATTGTCAGAAGGATTCCAAGTCTCCAAGGAAAAAGCAGCATCGGCTGCGTCTAGTATGCCTTTTGCGAAGCGTGCTTCGCCTGTTGCATCAGTTTGATATGGAGAAAAGATTAACACTTCATAATCTTGTGCGTACTGTTTTAATGCCTTACTTACTTCTATTTGTTCTGTCCAATCATATTGACCATTCCTACTCGGAGGGCCACCACGCTTGACTTGATTCAAATAGTCTACAATAACAACTTTAACATCCTGAGTTGACACTCTGTGCTCGATCTCTGAACGTATCTTTGCCAATGTCAACGAAGGTTCATAAACAATATCCATTTGAGCCTTCTGTCTAAGTTCTAGCCTTGTTACTTCTTCATGGAATTTTTCAAAGTTTCTAGTCTCAAAGAATCTCTTTAGTACTTTATCACTCTCCTCAAAACGTCCAGCTTGAAACTTAGCAAGTATATCATACTCGATATCTGAAATCATCCTGTCCTGCATTCGCTTGATAGGGATGCCTGTGGCAGTAGAAACCATTCTGCGAAATACCTGTTCTTTAGTCATCTCAATAGTAAAATATAAAGAACTATGGTCTTGCAAGTATTGATTAACAGCAATATTAGTACAAGTAAAAGACTTACCAGCCCCTCTACGACCACCAAGCAATATTAAGTCTTGCTTGGAAAAGCGCATAGACTGGTCATATTCGTCATTGAGACCTAAAGGTATATAACTTTGTAGTTCTTCTTCCGACTGTAAAATAGTAATCTTCTGCATACTGACTGTTTCAGTATCTAATTCTACTTTATTACGAATATCTAGAACTATATTCTCGAATGCTTCTATGTTCTCTTCAGCTCTCGTCATTGCAACGGACTGATCTAAGTACTTTTCTACTTCGTCTAGTAGCTCACTTTGAGTGTACTCGTTTTTAAGATATTCTAAAAGAAGGTAAGGTTCCGAATCTATTTCTAAGGATTCTATAGCAGTCACTTTCTCTTTAACTTCCCGACTAGGGATGCTTAGTTTAAGATCGTCGAAAGTGGGCAGGCCGTTCTCTGCCTCAAAATGCTTAGAGATAGCTCGGTAAATAACGTGAAATTCTTTAGGTAGATAATTTAGTTGCAAGTTGCCCCAGGTTTCTAAATCCTGTTCTCTAATGACAGAACTGAGTAGGGCAGATGCTATGTTCATATTATCCTAAATTTAAGTGAAAGAAAAGGCGGGGTAAACCCGCCTCGTCTAACAAGGGGAAAAGATTAGCCAGCAGCTTTTTCTTTTTTAGAAGCGCCATCATAGTCCGCAGCCACGAGGCCACGACGAGTAAGCATAGTTTTAACACCACGCTCAGTCTTATCGATTTCTGATGCAATTTCTTCCACAGTCATCGCTGAGATATCACCAAGTTCGGTTAGTGGATCAACAGTTGATGCCGATTTAGTCTCTCGTTGAGCAGGGATTGCGTCAATCTCTCCCGTTCGTAAAAATGACAGAGCTTTGCCTCGGATAGAGTTGACCTGACGGTCTAAAGCTTCTGCGATATCTTCTACGAATGCACCATCAGCTACTAGTGATAAGAAAGTTGCTTCCTCATCTTCACTGTAGGTACGCACGCTAACAGGCTTTTCAGCTGGCTTAACGTGATCGGTAAGTTCCATGGATAGGATTTTACCTTGAATGGATTTGTTGCTATACTTGCCATCTGCAAACGTGTCTGCGATTTCAGTGTAGGTGTATTGTCCAGAATTTCCTTCAACAAATGATGCCAAAGTAGCCTCTTCTTCTTCTGAAAAGGTGCGTGTGCTAGTTGCAGAGGCAAGCTCTACATCAAAGCCCATTTTACGCAGCTTAGAAGAAACCGAACGAGGGCTTGTGTCAAGCGAGTCTGCGGCTTGCGCAACCGTAGCTTGAGATACGGGGGATTCGTCTCCAACAAAGTTAGTTAATTCGCTGGTACGATCTTCAGTCCACTTAGGTACTGCCATATTAAATCTCCAAAATATTAGTAATAATTTTAATTCCTGCTGCTTCAGCTTTTTTTGTTTTGCTGGAAGCAACTCCGCTTTCGTTTACTAGAATAGTAGTGTTCTTAGTAACATTGTCTTTGAGTGTGTATCCTCTACCTTCAAGATAAGGCCCTGCTTCTGCCTTAGTCTTAAATGTGGTGAGTTTACCGGAGATCACTACTTCTCCTAGTTGTTGGGTTCTCACTTTTCGTTCTCGGTTTAGTTCCCAAGTAAAAGGTAGTAAAGCCCAATTTGTTGTAGATTTCCACTTTAGAATACTCTCAGTTGTTTTAGGTCCGATACCTGCTTTATTACAAGCTTCAGCATCTATATCACTTACATGAAATATATGCTCACATAACTTCTCTGAGGCAGTTCGGCCAAACAAAGGTATTGAGAAGGCGGGTAGTAGCTCTTGCAGTCCTACATTTTTACTATCTTCTATTTGTGTGAGTAGTTTGTCCGAGAGCGATTTACTACCCAACCTATTCTCAATATCTGAATACTCTAGCGAATAAATCTCTTCAATAGAGGAAATCCCTAGCTTTTCAATTGTTTTTGGGCCTAAACCCTTAATCTTGAGAACCTGAGCAAAATTATGAATTACTTTCTCCACCTTAGCGTCACAAGAGTCGCTTACACAAAACAGTTGATCGTTATTCCAGATCAATGCCGTGTTACAACTCGGACAGACAGTTGGTGGTACTATTTCTTTCAAAGGTTGTTCTTTTCTCAAAATGTGCATATATTATACCAAATAGGGTTTCAAAAGTCAAGATTTATTTTTTACTAGGTGCGTCCTATTATGCGAGGAATTATATCGCCAGAGCGTATAACTTGGACCTCACATCCAATTTCTAACCCTAAATCTTTGATGTATGCTATGTTATGTAAAGTTGCTCTACTTATCATAGCACCTTCAATCTCTACAGTATCTAGTATCGCTACTGGTGAAACTACTCCTGATTTACCTACCTGCCAAACTACATCTAAAAGTGTAGTATTTACTGCTTCTTTCTGTACCTTCAAGGCATAAGCACCACGAGGGTGGTGTGCCGTATGGCCCATCTTACTGTAAGTTTTATTACAGTCTATACGCCATACTGTACCATCGTGAGGAAATTCACTGTAGTTAGATTGTAATACATTTCTAAAGCCTTCACCTCGTAACTTCTCCATATCATTACAATATGTATCGGTAAGCGAAGGAGAGACTCCGTGAACAACGAAAGAGAGATTACGAGAGAGAAACTCACGTACATCCTTCAAGTTTAATGCACCTGCAGCATAATTACGTGCGTTGGGTATAGTTTTGGGAGAGACTATCTCTCCCGTAATCTGCAAAAGTTGTTGTGTATTTATTTTTCTAGGGGCTAAGTAGCAAGTAGGGTTGAGAAACTTATTAGTAATATCAATACCCTCTTTTCCATCTCCTCTAGTTAGTACTTGTACTAACTCTCCACCTTCATATGTTAAGGCAATGGAAGCTCCATCTAGTTTAGATGTTACTACGATACTATCTTTGCCTATATTAGCCAGAGGGGGAGTTTCGCCACTACCCTGAATGTGCTTTTGTAAGCTATACATTCGATATGTATGTGGTACCCTCTCCCCCTCTAGGTTAGCATATCCTACAGTAGACCAGCCATTAGCAACTGCAAGAGCATCAAACTCTTCATCAGTCATAATAGGGCTGCCTTCATAGTAAGCCTTACTAGCTTTCTCTAAAGTTTGTTGTGCATCTGGTCTTACTTTCATCGTGTTATTCTCGATTCGTAACTGGCTTCATTTTCGTCCCACCAATGGGGGGTTCCTCTAAACTTCCAAGACGCGAAGGTGGCTTTATCCTTATGATAGAAGCTACGATACGCGGCTATTGCGTCTTCTCCTTTAAGCTCATCTGGCATTGCTTGTGCAAAAGGAGTAAGTCCCACTCGTGGTAGGGACTGAGGCTCTGGGAGTTTGAGTATGACATCATGCACTGATTTATGGCTTTTTCCGTATCGGTATCCATATTCACTGTTAAGAGCAAGAGCATAGCAGTATAGCCACTCATAGTTATCCAAGCTAGCACGAGCCCAGATAGTACAAGGGTGGTTATGCATTGTAGGTAAGTACGGGTAGTCTCTAGGCTCATTCTTCTTTGCTTCTCTAAGAACAGCGAGCTGTTCTTTTGATAGTTTCTCTGGCACAAAGCCAAAGTATTTGTCAACCCACATATTCGTACACAACATCTGAGCTGCCTCAAGAGGCATCTTGATAATGTGCTTGTCAACATGAGCCTCGGCACACTTGTCGATGTCAAGGTCTAGTATAAATATGTTCATGGTGTTTCCCGAAATTGAAAGAGTATTATCTCAAAAATTAAGGGAAATGTCAAGAACTATTATAAGTTGCGCTGAAAGCATCTTCAAAATACTCCAGCACCCTATCTCTACTTTCAGCCAAAGATAAAATCTCCACTAGTCCGGTGAATAACTCATATGAGTTACTTAAATCGAGGGGCATGGCTACCCCATCTTTCGTTGGGAGCCACTCTTCGTTAAAACTCTGATAGTAC
>ENA-OSIY01000498-OSIY01000498.1-marine-metagenome-genome-assembly--contig:-NODE-498-length-21747-cov-10.169543_pt1 | contig 21747 bp, 21 predicted proteins | sample MGYA00237884_ERZ534233 | MGnify/ENA primary metagenome ERZ534233 (study PRJEB26412, sample SAMN06343840) | marine metagenome | isolation source: estuarine water | place: USA: Columbia River Estuary... | reverse complement strand
TTCTTCGTCTAACTAATTTTCCAGTAGCGGACGAGTAGATTTTCGTTGCCATAATGATAGTTTTATTGTAGTTTCCATCCCCATTTTATGCTGACTGCGGACAGCTTTAGCCGAAGCTCAAAGTAGGGTTAAAAAAGAAAGGGCATACCATTTACATAGTACACCCCTTCTTACTAATTTTTTTATTTGATTAGTCTAAATTTCCAGAACATGAGTTTATAGTCAGCTGATGCGGACTAATTGTTTTTAATATATATTTTTTTACTTACAATTATACGAGTATATATAAGGGTTCTATTTTATAGCTATTGCAGTGCTTCCGCTTCTTTACTATGTCATCCAATTACTTCAATTCTTTGCATGACATTCTTCTGCCCCCTCTTACACTCAAAACCTTACATAGGTATCTCCCCCCATGTATTTTGTGTACACATTTTTTTCCCCTTCGTGCTATTGTCAGGGATTGGTAAGTTTATTTATAGTAAAATTTTGTAGTCCAAGCTACCTTAATATTGGCGTTTCTAATATAAGGATATTAGTTAACTTTTGATATGTGCTATCTTAATTGAGTCAAGAATGACTATGTAAATGGGCAATCCAATACTGCAAATTTTTGGTAATATAGATTTTTTTCGTTAATCTATGTACCTATAAATAAATATGTCAAAGAAACTACCTTATAAAATTTTCGCCTAATTTAATACCTAATATTAAGTATTAAAAAAATAACTAAATTTTACACCCCCCCCAATGGTTTGATAGAGAGATATTAACCACCTTGCAATATTGCAAAGTTTATGTCAATAGAATAGGGTCAAAAGTTCAATTTTTACATATCTTTATTTTCAAGATATTAGACCCTATTTTATACTACTTCGCTATTTTAATAGGTAATATCCTATTAGCTTTGTAGTATTTTGAAACTGCTTCAATAATTAAACTAGGTGTAAAATTTAACCTTTTTTCGGTGAATTTTATCATTTGACTTTCAGTCAAGAAAGGGATAAAATTGTTTGTTTCACTAATGGTTGCAATCAAATCCACCTTTGAAATTTTGACATTGAATTTAGTTTCCAATTCGCTTACATAGGTTGAAAATTCGCTTTTGCACTCATCCTTAATCAATTTAAGATTAAAAAATAAACCATTACGCTTTTGAGTAACTGCAATTTTCAAAGTTTTTTTAGCTACTTGCAAAGGTGATAAAAGTTTAATCAACTTAGCACCATTTACATTTGCGGAAACTTCAATACCTAAAGCGGTTTTTACGATTGAGGCGGTTTCTTTGCCAATTTTTTTACTTGTTTTAGGCGTAACAAGTTCGTTTACATTTTTCATGTTTTTAAAATTTTGAATTAAAAGAGCTATTGTTAAATTGCAATATCGCAATTCATACACAATTTACTTATTTATTTGATACCGAGGCCCATAAAAAAAAGTATTAACAAAACTTTAACAGAACCCCAAATTTGGCACATCTTGGGCTATTGCTTATGATGGGATTGCAAAGGTGCAAAGTGGCTAAAATAGGCTTAAAATGGCCTTTAATAGGTTTTTGATATTACCTAATTTTTATGCAAATTTTAACAAAAATTTAACGATCTTGTTACTAAAAAAGTTAGTATTAATTTACTAAAATATTTAGTTATTTTTTTATGTTTATTAGTCTATTAAATTAGTAGACTATTTATGTTGTAGGAAGGTTATCGTACGAATAATTTCGTAGTTCGTAGTTAGTATTACGAATTATTTCGTAGTTAATTTAGTACTTATGATTGAATTATTATATATGTTTATTTTATAATAGGTACTCGGTCAAGGAATTTAATGATCCTGGATGATATTATTTTTTTTTTCAGGGGGTAGAACCTTACGACACTAGATATCTTACTTTACAATTTTTTAGAAAAAGCGGGTCTATTAATAACAGCAAAATATATGCATATTCGGTATAGAATTAAAGCATTAATATATATAAGAAGGAAATGCTATAAACATATGAGTATCAATACCAAGAAAACATTATTATGTTTTTAAAACCGTATATATGTTTTTTAGCCTACATTTGGGATAACCAAAACCAATATAATTATGAGGCAAAATGAGTCATTTTTAGAGAATCCTTTTAAAGTAGATGGTGTTTCTTTAAGGCAATATATCCCCAAGACAAATGAGCAGTTAATGGTAGACCCTAATACAGCAGAATTGTTAGCTGTTAGGCGTTTAGGCAAGTCTAAAGACCAGTTAAGTGACTCTAAGGTGTATACAAAGCTATTTACTGATAACTTAGAGGCTTTTATGGCCCTACCCAGTTCAGGGATGCGACTTCTCTTTTACGCTATGTGTAAGGCTAGGCCTATAACCGACTCTATATTTTTAAATATAGATGATTGCCTGCTTGTTTGTGGGTTTAAGTCACCTACTAGCTATAGGGATGGGATAATAGCCCTACTAGATGCTAAGATTATAGCTAGAAGGGTAGGTAGTAATATAGAATACTGGATAAACCCTAATGTTTTCTTTAATGGTAGTAGACTACGATTAGTTTCGTAGATTAAAGTGATTAACTTTGTCTATCCTATTTGGAGTAAATATATAATATATATGAGATACGATATTCCCCCTGAATTTAAACCATTTCTAACATCAGTAAAAAGACAATGCAAGTCTTATGGTATAGATTTAGTATTATCTCCTTCTCGTAATGTTGTTCTTACGGATGACTTGTCACAAGACTGTAGCGGATACTTTTGTGATAGAGATAAGGAACTAGTAGTTGCTTGTGGTAGACCATTTAAAGATTGGTTTGAGGTATTAATACACGAATTCTCTCATATGGAACAATGGAAAAGCGATGATCGGTGGAATGGATGGACTAATTCATGTGGCAAGACATGGGAATGGATGTCTGGTAATACAATAATGAATAAGATACAAATTAATGAGGTATTAGATAATATGGTTGAGCTTGAAAAAGATTGCGAGATGAGGGCAGTTGAAAAGATAAGACAATGGAATCTACCTATACCAATAGGTAGATATATACAAAAAGCTAATATCTATCTATACAGCTATTATTTACTACCAAAAATAAAGAAATTTCCAACAGGGATATATACCGATAATATGCTTGTAGACTTAGCCTCTAAAAAGTTTAAGAAAAGCTATAGAGAAGTTCCAGAAGATATCAAAAGCTATATATTAAATAAGTTTAATGTAAAGTAAATATATTTGCATATATGGACCTCAAAAAAGTTTTAAGCACTATAAATGGTAAGCCACCAACCTCAAAGGATACTACTCCAGACGAGCTACCTATATATAAAGGTCAAAGAGCTTTTAAGGTATGCGAAGGAGAAGGATGCTCTAAGATGGCTACTAAAATTTCTGCTAATTTATATGGAGTTAATTATGATGAATTAAATCCACAAGACGCATGGTATAAGAGAGCAGCTGTATTAAAAGGTGGAGGTAAGGAAATATGGAACAAAGCATCTAAGAGTAAATATTCAGGATTAAAAATAGGAGACTTTGTTTCACTAGATAGAGGAATAAGCGGTAAGGAATTCTATCCAAGTAAGAATAAAGGATATGACTTAAAAAATAACGAGGGCAATGAACACTTGGGTGTAGTTATAGGAAAAGACGAGAAAGGTAGAATATTAGTAAAACATGGGTCAGAGAATGGAAATGTTTATATCCAACCTATTGATGAGATAGAAATACCCGAATATGGATTTAAATACAATGCCACTAGTATATACAGAGCAAAAGCATTAGAAGGAAAGAACGTTAAAAATGATAGAGATTATATAAATAAAGAAATATACAAAGGAGTATCTAGGCAGAATATACTTGGAAGTAGAGTATCAACTAAAAATGAAGATAATTATATCAAAGCCTTAAATAGTAATGCACAATTACAGCAAGATGTACTAAAGCTACAGCCCACAGAAGCAAAGAAATTAAGAGATATTGCATTTGGTATATTCCAAAATGAAAGCGAGGCTGGTAATACAGATACGCCAATTGGATTAAAAATGCTTATAGCCAATAGCGCTAATAAGCTTGGACGTAAAGCATCAGCATCATTAGGGGATGTTCAATTCAAGTACGATGATATACGAAAAAATGCAGATGGCACTATGACTGATATTGGTAGAAGAATGGGCGAGCTTAATGTAGAAAGATCGGGTATGTATAATATCTTAAATCATAGAAAAGACTATAACGATGAATCAAACGCTGTTATGTCGCTGCTCGCAAGTAATTACCATAAGATAAAAAACAATCCAGAGAAGTATCAATACAATCAAAGTAATAATACCGTATATGGAGATATCCCTATAGAACAAGCGTTATTATCATCATATAATAAGCCTTCCTATATAGATTCAAAAGCAAAGCTATTAACAAAAGAGAAGTACGCTAAAAATGCTTTATCTAAAATGGCTAAATTAAATGCAGGGTATCAGTCAAAAGGGACTAAAGCAAGAATACCTACTGTATCTGAAATATTGAATACCCCGGATAAATCTATAGGCTCATTTGCTTCAAAATTAATTGATCTAGGAATAATGTAATTTCGTATACTAAAATGAATTCACAAAAAATATAATTTATGTCTGGAGCTTGGCAAAGAAAAGAAGGCAAAAATCCTGAAGGAGGATTAAACGCAAAAGGTAGAGCATCATACAATGCACAAACAGGAGGTAATTTAAAAGCCCCTGTAAAAGCTGGAACTAATCCTAGAAGAGTTTCTTTTGCAGCTCGTTTTGCAGGTATGAGGGGATCAATGAAAAAACCAAATGGAGAACCAACAAGAAAAGCTTTAGCTTTGAAAGCTTGGGGTTTTGGTAGCGTAGAATCTGCTCGTAAATTTGCTAACACACATAAGCGCCAAAAATCATCTAGATTAGTTAACGCTATGAAGGTTGTTTCTAAAACTAAATCTATTAAGAAATAATGGCAAAAATAAAAGTAGATAGTAACAAGGTTTCTTTTGGTAAGAGAAAGATGGGATTCGCTAAAAAATCTTATAATAAAAATTCACCTAGGCCCAAAGCCTATAAAGGACAAGGAAGATGAGTATGAACCCTATATTATATAATCTACCACAAATTATTGCATGGCTTTCTAAAAAGAATAGCGGCACTAAAAATAATTCAGCTATACAAGCAGCGGTTAAAAAGCTATCTTATAGCAGTAAGCTGACGCCTATGACTCATCGTACTAAGCTAATGGCTATTAATGGTGATGACTATATTCCTGATAAAGACTATCTTGAAATGGAAAATACGCTTTTACCTCATACCAATGCGTATACAGCTTTGTCAGAAAAAAAACAAGATACACTTGATTCAATGAATAAGAGATATGACCTAAACGCTAATCCAATAACAACATTATCTAAAGGTAAGTTTAGGGGAGTTAAAGTACCAAAGGCTGTCATTGATGATGCAATAATAGCAGCCAATAAAACAAACCAATCTCCAGAAGATTTAATAGGCCTAATGCTACAGGAATCTACCATGGGTCAAGAAAAGGGTTCTTTTAGAGAGGGTGACTCATCTCAAAGTGGATTAGTATCAGGTTGGGATGTATCGCAAGAATATCAGCCTCATAACGTATATAGATATCTAGCAGATAAAAAAGTACCGGGTATTACAATGGATAAATCATCTGGTAGTTTTTACCCATCAAATGCAAAAGCTATTAATGCATATCTACTTAAAAATAAGAGTATCCTTGATGGCTATAGTAAAAGGTTGTCTAAAACAAAAGGTATACCTAAAAATTCTAATATACTAGACCTTGCAGCAATGTATTTATCAAAAAGAGGAATGAAAGGATATAACCCTGGAGATAAAAATTATGTTGCAGATGTTATGAACTCAAAGCAGTTGATGATGCAAGACCCAAAGATGGTAGCCTACCTAAATAAAAACAAAAGATAGATTTTAGGATATAAATACGGATCATTTCGTATATTTGCGGATAACCAATTTAAATGAAAAAGCTATACAATAAGATAAAGCCAGTTGGTAGACGAGCTATTATACTAGTTAATACAGAAGAAAAAAACTCCCATTTAATTAAATTACAGGACGGAAAAAGTATAGAGCTATACTTGGCAAATGAATATAATTGGGATAGTAGAATAACTAATTTTACACAAGGAATACTATTAACGGATTATAAAAATTTAAAAGCAGGAATATATGTATTGGTACACCACAACAGCATGGGGGACGAATGCTATCTGGATTACCCAGAAACCCCAAGAGGACATAAAATTTTTTCTATTGAAGACAACTTCTTATATTTTGGTATAGAAAACGAAAAGATAATATGCATAGATGGATATATGCTAGCAGAACGTATGTACGAGCCGGAGCCTATATCTAAAGCAGGAATTATCTTAATATCAGAGCCTGTAAAAATTACTAACAAACTAAAGATTTTAGCAAAGCCAAACTCTATCACAGACTATGAGATTGGAGATATAGCTATTACCTACAAGTATTCAGACTACGAAATGTTTCATAATGTAGGAGGAGTACAAACAAGCCTTATAAGACTGAAGTTCTCTGATTGCTTAGCAAAAGAAACAATATGACCGATAAAGAAAAAATAAAACTATACGAAGAAGATGGTATAGTTGGAGCTTATTACGCACTAAATAGAAAGTTAAACGAGATAACCGCACTACTAAATAGAAGCGACTTAACTAAGATAGATTTAGCTGACAAGGGGGATAGCTCTTGGGATAGGGTTCTCAAGCTATTCACTAGTGTTGGAGAAATCAATGAGGTTATGAAGAAATTGAAATTAGATAATTTATTAACAGGTGATGAAGAAAAGGATAAGGCAAGACGCAAGCCATTAATTGAAGAACTAGTAAGATGAGTGTAGCTTATATTACAGCAGAATCTACGAAAGATGACGTATATAGTGCTTATATAAAAGCGCAGAAGCTCCTTAAAATGCAAAGGCATATAAATAAGACGAATCAAAAAAAAGTATCTGAAGTTAGAAAAGAAAAAAATAAAAGGTATAATGAACTTAGATATAAAATGCTAAAGCAGTCGCAGCATATATATAAACTAAAGAAACATATACAAAACCTACAAAGGTTTGCTATTAATGAAAGGTCAAAAGCAAAGAAGTCTGGCATTGAGATAGGGAAAGGAAAGATTAGGGTAAGAGACTATTCTGTAACAAAAATGTATACGTTTTTGTTACAAATAGATCAAGCTTCTTCTATTTTCAAAATGAAAATTAGCCATATTGCATTTGCATTATGGGCAGGCAAATATACATTCTTCACAAAGAAAGACTTTGATAATGATATACCTAACTCAAGATATTCGTTTAGTATATTCGTAAATCAATTTAGAATAAACAATATGATAATAGCAGTCCATACCGATAATAGACAAAAGAGATACGCACTTAATGCTACAGGCTTAGATGTATTTAATAAAATAGATAAATTTACAAAAAAGCATTTTAACATAAATGAATAAGATACAAGAAGTATATGGCATTAAGTATAAGCTACCAGAGCTACCAGCTATAGATAATATTAGTGGGTATGAATTAAGTGCAAAGGACCAGAGGTTTACGCTATTAGATATTCCAGAATACTTTAATGACTTAGAATTTGATGAAGAAGAAACTCCTATATACTCTAATGAACAAAGAGATTTTGTTGTATCGGAATGGAGAAAAGTAAACTATGGATATTGGTTTTTTAATAATGGGGAGCCTACTTACATAACTGGGCTTCATTATTTTTATTTAAACTATTGGACATTAGAAGATGGTAATAAGCCAGACTATAGAGATGTAGATAGAAGATATTACTATTTTCAAGAGTATTGCGATGCTCTACCATATTGCTTTGGGATAATAAGAATAAAAAAGCGTCGTGAAGGGGCTACATCACAAGCAACAGCGTATCTAGTATGGCAGGCACTCACTAAAAGAAAATCATTCTGCGGAATAGTCTCAAAAACAGGTAAGGATGCCTCTGATGCATTTGTTTATATGGTAATGAATGGATATAGGAACTTACCTATATTTTTTAAGCCCAGGGCAGAAGATGAAGAAACGAAAACGGAACTTGTATTTAAAAAGAAAAAAGACAAGAGAAAAAATAAGAGCAGAGAAAAGGGTAAAGTATTTGATGATGATATTGGACTTGAATCAAAAATTAGTTTTAAAAATACCGCTCTTAACTCATATGATTCTGGTCGTGTTAGTGCATTATTAATGGACGAAGCTGGTAAGTGGCCTAAAGAAGTTCAAGTAAATCAATATTGGCCTATTGTTAAAAAAACATTAGGAAGAGGTGCTATTAAAGTAGGTTTTTGCTTAATACCATCAACTGCAAATGATGCAAAGTCTGGTGGTGCACCATATAGGGAATTATTTGAAGGAAGTAATCAATTTGAGAATCAAATAACCTCAACTGGGCTATATAGATATTTCTGCCCTGCTTATGATGGATACGAGGGATTTATAGACCAGTATGGCAAGTCTATTGTAGACGCACCTACGGAAGAGCAGAAAGAGTACATTTATAATAGATATAACATAAAGATAGAGATGGGCAGTAAGGATTATCTTCTTAATCAAAGAAAGATAATTATAGACAAGAAAGCGCTGTCCGAAGAAATTCGTATGAACCCATTTACGGAAGATGAGGCATTTATGATTGATGCAAAGAAGTGTTATTTTAATTCTGAAAAAATATACAATCAAATAGACTTCTTAAAAGAAGAAAGGGTAAAGCTTCGTAAAGTTAGATTTTTTTGGAAAGATGACAAGACAGTAGATTGGGTTGATGATGCAAATGGGCCATGGTTTATTCATAAATTCCCTTCAAAAGAATTACAAAATAAATCGGATATTATTAATGGTATTAAGACTCCATCGAATACAGATAGGTATTCAAATGGAATAGATCCATTTAAATCATCTGTTATTAGCGGAAAGGGTTCTATGGGGTCTTGCTATATATTTGAAAAGTTAGATATTAAAGACCCTGCAAATACTGGTATGCCAATAGCTGAATACTTAGATAGACCTAGATTAAAGAGCATGTTTCACGAAGAAATGCTCAAGGCTGCTGTATTTTATGGATATAAGGCTTGCTATGAGAATGATGTAGGAGATGATTTTGTTGACTATTTTGCTAATAAAGGGTATAGGTCATATCTAATGAAAACGCCAGAGGCTGCAATTGATAAATTCAAAAGAAGGCAGGGACCTGGAAAATATGGCGTAGCTTCTGCAGATCCATTTGCTTTAGCCAGACAGCTAGATACCTGTATTAACTATATAGAGAACCATGCAGAGAAGATTTACTTTCCAGACTTACTAGAAGAATTACTGATTTACGACCATGAACATCGGACTCCTTTTGACCGAACAGTCTCGTTTATGATTAGTCTACTTTCTGGTGTATCTTTGGAAAGTAACAAACAGGAAATTAAATTGGCATCATTGCCAGTAAGAACCTACAAACTAGATGTAATCTAATTTTGTACTTTTGCTATACTTATGAGTGATAATAAAGAAATACTAAATTTTCACCTTGGCAATTCCAAGCTGAAAAGAGACACGCAAGAAGGCTTAAAAATTTCAAAATTTTTACAGAAAGCCTATGATTGTGGATACTTCAATAAAAGAAACAAGAAGTTTGAAAAGAACAGAAAGTTTTCTAGAGGTAAACAACCTATGGCAGAATTCCTTGATTTACTAAATGTAGATGGGAAGGAAGCCTTTGTTAACTTAGATATGAAAGCGCCTGCTATAGCCCCAAAATTTATGCAGGTTATTATTGGTGGCTTTATGAAAAGAGAGGAGAAGGTTAGAGCCACAGCCATTGATCCTGTATCAGTTGAGAGAAAGGTATATGATAGAGATGAAGCTGAATTTAGAATGAACTTTGGCGAAGAGGTTCGTGGTATAGAAGCTCAGTCTGGCGTTAAACTTATGGCTGATGGAGATTTCACTCCAGAGACTTATGATGAATTAGAATTATATTTTGGATTAGAATACCAACTACCTGAAGAGATTTTATTCGAGAAAGGATGCGATTTTGTTTTTTATGAAAACGGATGGCCTGTAATAAAAAGAAAATTACTAGAGGATATAATGGAAACTGGATTTGGAGCTACAAAAACTAGCGTATCTAATAATGGCAAAATTAATATAAGACGAGTAATTCCCGAGAATTCATTTTATGGATTTTCTACCTACGACGACTTTCGTGATGTATCTTTTATAGGGGAGATATTGTCTATGAAAATAATAGACATTAGAAATAATTACCCATCTATGGGGGAAGAGAAAATCTGGCAGCTTGCTAAAACTGCAAAGCAGAATACTCAAACGGTGAAGTGGGACGATAGGTTTAAATATTCAGTAGATAGACCATATGACGATTGGACAGTAGATGTAATAGACTATGAGATAAAGACTATAGACACTATGATGTATCAGTCTAAAACAAATAAGTATGGCAATACTATTGTAGAAAGAAAAGATAAGGTTCCTCAAAAGCTTGGGGATAATAAAGAATTGATTACCAAGGATATGTATGTTATATATCGTGGTATATATGTTCTTAATACCGATATAATGCTTGAATGGGGTATAGCTAAAAATATGATTAAGCCATCAACTGCAAAGGAGATAGCTGATGCATACTTTAGTTATAGTGTATATATGTTTGAAAATTTAGATTTAGAGAATATGGCATTACCTGAAAGAATGGAAACTTCTATCAGGCAGATGACATTAGCTCATTTAAAGATACAGCAGTTAATTGCCAAGCTTAGACCATCTGGATTGATTATAGATATAGATTCTTTGTCTGATATTAATATTGGACAGGGGAAGGCACTTAACCCATTAGAGCTTCAAAAAATATACGATCAAACTGGTAATATATACTATAAGAGAAGGTCAGAAGATGGAGATAGTCAAAATGGACTTCCAATACAAGAAGCACCAAACTCTGGTAGCGTAAGCCAAATACAAGAATTAATATTAGTATATAATCATTATCTAGACAGACTAAGAGATGAGATAGGCGTAAATGAATATAGAGAAGGATCTGGTATTAATCCAAAATTAGGATTAGGAGTGCAGCAGTCTCAAATACAAGCATCTAACAATGCTACTGATTTTATTTATGATGCATATCTAAATATATATCAGCAAACATCATTTAAAATAGCCCTATTATTATATGATTCAGTATTATATGGTGGTAGACAATATCAAGACTATTTAAGTCCAGAAAAAATAAAAGGTAAAGTATTTGATGTTAAGATTGAAGTTATGCCTGACGATAAAGAGAGATCATTCTTGGAAGGGATGATACAAACAGCTCTTTCTGCTGGTATGATGGAATTTGAAGACGCATTTAGAGTACGTAGCATTAAAAATGTTAAGCTTGCTGAAATGTATTTAACAAAGGCAAAGAAGAATAAGCAAAAAGAAGAGGCGCAGAAAGCTCAAGCTAATTCTCAAATGAATGCCCAGTCACAACAACAATCTATACAGGTAAAGGCGCAGGCTGATGCACAACTAGAACAAATACAAGGGCAAAATAAAATGGCTATTGTATCAGCTGAAATGAAGATGAAGCAAGATTTATCTGAACAAGAATTTGTTCAATTAGCATTAATGAAATCCTTTGAAATAGGAAGACCATTAAGCCCGGAGATACAGCAATTAGTAAATGTTTTTTTCGCTAAAAAGCAACAAGAAGAAATGCAGATGCAACAAATGCAACAACAACAAGCGGAGCAACAAGCTGCAGAAGAAAGCGGTGAAGCACAAAATACTCAGCCTCAATAGCAAATTAGTAATATTATATCTATATTTGTAAAATAAAATAAACCATTATGCCAGAAGAAGCAACAAACCCGTTTGATGAATCTAGTTATTCTAATTCATTAAACAACACGAGCGAGCCAACAGAGTTACCATCAGAGCCAACAGTTATAGATCCGGTAATAGACCCTACACCAGCAGCTGTACCAGAACCTGCAAAAGTAGATGAGTCACCGGTAGTTGTAAAAGTAGATGAGCCACCAGTGGTGGCAGACCCGGTAGTAGAAGAGTTCAAGTGGGATAATGAGATGGCTAGAAATATATATGATGGCCTGATAAAAGGAAATATATCAGATGTAGCAGATATCATATATGAACAAAAAGTTCTCTCAGAGATTGATAAGATGGATGAGTCGGATATATTAAAGCTTAAAATGGCTTATGATTTTCCAGATTTAACACCAAGAGAGATAGAAGAAGAGTTTGATTCTAAATATGCTATAGATAAAGATTTCGATGAAACACTTATGAGTGAAGAAGAGATTGTATCTAAGAAAAAGCAGTTTGAGAAACAAGAAAAAGCGATTGCAAGGGAGATGAAGAAGGATGTTCGTGAAGCGAAAGACCACTTGCAGTCATTAAAACAGGACATAAGTTTTCCAGATATTTTAAGTCAATTTCAACAGTCTAAGCCGCAAGAGGTGAATACAGAGGAAATTGTAAACAAGTATTTAACAGAACAGCAAGAGGAGCAAGCAAAAGCTTATCAACAATCTAGAGAGGTCTTTGAAAAAAGTATCGACGATGGATTGCAGAGTTTCGAGGGGTTTAGTGCCAACTACAAGGACGAGGATGTCCAATTTGATGGCAAGTATTCTCTTACACAAGAGGATAAAACTACCCTAAAAGACACTATGAAAGCTTTTGATTTAGAGTCTTTTTACGGTAGTCGTTATTACAAGGATGGTAAGTACGACACCAAGCAATTAGCAGAAGACATCTACTTCTTACAAAATAAGGATAAAGTAGTCAATTCAATGGTAACGCAAGCCGTTAGCAAAGCAAAGACTGACATCCTTAAAGGAATGAAGAATATAGATTACAGTAATTCTCCAAGACCTTCTGCAGCAATGAATACTAGCGATATGGATAAAATGGTGGATTCTATGTTCAATTTATAACAACAATTATCTAAAAATAATTTAAATTAAAAAAAATGGCAGTTTTACAACCAGGTAGCGTAGTTACCTCAACTGGGCAGGTAAATAGACAATTTGTGTCTGATTTATCTATTTTAAAACCTCAGTACTACGACAAGTTTATTTCTAAGTATGGTTCTCAAAACTATACACAATTATTGGAGGCTTTAGGCATGAAAGCTACAGTTCCTTCTCGTGAGTTTTTTCACTTTGAGACTCGTGGCAAATTGCATAGTGCTGTTCAATTGGATGGTGGTGCTTTAGCAGCAGTAGCTGCTGGTGTAGCTATTGATGTAGTTATCGCATCTGCTCATGTAAGTAGCGGAAAAAGTGCTTTAAGAGTTGGTGAGGTTGTAGAGAACGCTGCAACAGGCGCTCAATACAAAATCACAGCGGTTGCTTCTGCAACAGCTTGTACAATTAAGCCTTTAGATTCTACTATTGATGCTAACATAGATTTAGGTGCTACATCTACAGCTTGGTTATTGTTCCGTGGTGCTACTGAAGCAGGAGAAGCTTCTACTAAAATCAATACTTTAACTGGTCTTACTGAAAAGAAGACTTTTTACACTACTGAGATTCGTGAAGATTTTTCTATCACAGATAGAGCTAAAATCGAAGAGTTATATTTTGAAGTTAATGGTCAAGCTTACTACACCTACAAAGGTTTAGACGAGGCTGTACGTCGCTTCATGAATAACAAAGAATTCAAGTTAATGTTTGGTAAACCTACAGATAATATTTCTGGAACAGTTGGTTCAACTGGCCTAGTTCCTCAAATTGAAGCTAATGGTCAAACTTACCAATACAATGGCAACGTTGCAGGTTTTGGTATTGAAGATTTCCACGCATTAGCTCGTTTAGCTGACTTTAACGGAAGTGCTGGTGAATATCATTTCTTGATGGATTCTTATTTAAGAAGTGCGGTTGACGATGCTTTATTTGCTAAGTATACTGCTGGAGCTATTCAATGGGCTTCTGTTGGTGGATCTAGCGAAGTTGCAATCAAATACGGCTTCGATTCATTAAAGATTGATGGTACTACATTCCACATGAAGAAGTACTTACCTTTCAATGCTGAAGCAGTTTATGGAGTTGCTCCTTCTACAGAGTATTACAAGAACTACGGTATCTTGATTCCTATTAAAGAAGGTCGTGATGCTCAAACTGGAGATAAAGTTCCTTCTTTACGAATTGTTTACAATGAAGTTGAAGCAGGTAAGGATATCAAAGTTTGGGAGACTGGTGCTTTAGCTAAAGTTCCTACTTCTGATAAGATGGAGTTGAATGTGCATCACATGGCATACTGCGGTATCCAAGTGTTTGCTGCAAATCAATACATCGCTGTTAAGTATTAATCTTAACTAATTGATAAAGAGGCCCCATCTAATAGGTGGGGCTTTCTTTTTTCCTTATATTTGTAATATAAAACAACCACTATGGCAAAAAGCACCAAAAAACAAACAATTGACGCAGATGGCAACATCGTTGATGTAGAGACATCTGTAAATGAAATTAATGAGGTATCTGATATTATCGTAGATGTACCTAAAAAACAGCAAAAAAATCCAGACTTCTACGTTTTTGAGTTATCCCAAAAATTTTATACATCAAGCCCAGAAAGATTACCTTATCCTGAGAATTTCTTATTAAAAAATACTGACTTTATTTACGATGAAATAAGTAAGTCAGAAAGGAATATAAGATACCTAGAGGGAGTTAGTACAGTATGGGAGGATGAGCAAGAGCACCTAACAGATCAAAAGAGAAGGCAAAGACCTGATATAAGATTTGTTAATGGATTTTTAAAAGTACCTTCTAATAAGCCATCATTATTGCAGTTTTTAAACAAAAGCAATATGAATGAATCTAATAAAAGTAGGATGTCTGGCAGTAAGTCTATATATAAGATGCTAGACTTTCATGCTCAAGAAGAGCAGAATATGGAAAAGGCAGAAGTTCGTATGAATGCAATGAAGATTGCGATGGATGCTCCATTAGAAATGATGATACCTCATGCAAAATATCTAGGTATTTTGTTTACAAATAGCCAAAATGTAGAGCGAGGTGAGAAAGCTATAAGGTTTGATTATTTAAATATTGCAGATAAAAGGTCTGAAATGTTTATTAGCACATACAATAACCCATTAGTAAAAATACAGTACATAGTGCAAAAAGCTATGGCTAGTGGATTAATTGATACAGGTTCAGTAAAAGGACAGGCAATATGGGGAGACAGTAAGTCTTTTATAGTACAAATCCCTGACGGGAAATCCCCATTGCAATTCTTGGCTGAATTTTGCCTAACAGAAAAAGGGAAGGAATTCTATTCTCAAATCAAACATATGGTTAACTCCTAAAGACGCTTTGTGTTTTATGGTTTTATTGGTTAAGCCCTCCTGTTTCTACAGGGGGGTTTTTTAGTATATTTGTGGTATGAATATTAATGATATATACAAATTAGTCTCTTATATGGTTGATAAATACCAAGGGACGTACTTATCGCCTGATGATTTTAATATGGCGATTAATACCGCACAACGACAGTACCTAAGTTCTATACTAAGTGAATCAGCTGATATTCACCAAGGTGGGAAAAGAATTAAGACTGGTTTAAAGTCCGATATGACTACAAGTAGTTCATTGACTATATTTATAAAAGAAGCTATATTAACTATAACATCTCAATTAGCTAGTCATCCAAATGATATGTATGATATTTTAGCTATAAGAACTATAGATGATAACTATGCAGTTAAGCAAGTGTCAGCAGATAAGATACCATCATATATAGGTAATGCAATAGATGCCCCAACATTAACAGAACCTATTTATACCGAGATTGGGGCTACCTTTAAGTTCTTTCCAAGTACATTATCTAGCGCTAAAATAGTGTATGTTAAAACTCCTGTAACTGCGGCTTGGGTTCCTGATACAGGTACATTAAATTATAATAGTGGCACATCTACTCAATTAGAATGGAGTATATCAGATATAAATGAAATTATATATAGAACACTAGGTGTTATAGGAATAAATTTAAAAGATGGCGATTTAATTCGTGTATCTCAAACAGTTAAAAACGATGGTCAATAATGACTAGAAAAGTAATAATAGAACAGATAAGACGTATATTGTATGGCGGAGTGCCAAACGATGACGCTAATGTTTCCGAAAAGGAAATTAATGTATATATAAACCAAGCCTTAGCTTATATGGCAAAGGTTAATTATACAGATGCTATAAAATTAGATGGAGTAGAAAGTGTAGCTGATTCTTTTTATGCTACATTCAAAGAAATTCCTATTACATTAGACTCTACGACAGGTTATTACTCATTAGATTTACCTCAAGTTCCATTAGGATTAGCTAGAGGATATGGTATATCTACGGTAACATTCCCATCAAATACAGGACTAGCAAAGTCATTAGTACCAATTTCGGTTAGAGAATTGGATTACATGGATAATCTAAAAAGCCCACCAAGTAAAATATTCTATTGGCCAGAGGGAAAGAAATTATGGTTCAAGAGTTATACTAATCTAGTTGGTAAATTTGCTATTATCAGGATGGTAAGTACAGAGAATTCCGACTTGGATGCAGAATTAAATGTTCCACAAGAATACATAACAGATATTATAAATTTGGTATTAAACCAATTAAAAATAAGAAAGTCTACGCCAGAGGATACAACCAATGACGGAGCTGATAAAGCTTAAATACTATGAGTAAAGATACTGCTAAGTGGGTCCCATTATCGGAGATTATATATCAATATATAGATCAAGCTAGATTGTCTAATTCTGACTATAGAAGATTATGGTCTATTGGTATTAGGGGAGTAGAAGAGATGGGAATGGATGTGTATTTGTCAGCAAAGACATCTAAGTTAATGGTTAATGCTAATAAAACAGTAAATCTTCCATCTGATTATATAGGCTTCTCTAAAGTAGGAATATTCAATAGCAATGGAGAGGTAGCTACACTAAAGCGCAATCCTGCATTGTCTAATTATAAGATAACCCAATCAGATAGAACCTCAAGCAATATAGATAATACAACAAGTAGCACATCTCGTGATATGGCATATATAAATTATTTTGATGGTGCTAGGTATGTAAATATATTTGGGGCTGGAAGTACACTTGGTAGCGCAGGAGAATTTGATATATCGGAAGAAGATGGATTACTTTATTTAAGCAATGATTATGGCTATACATACGTTGTTTTAGAGTACTTATCATCTCCGGCAGATGATGTTGACTACAAAGTCCCTATTCAGATAAGAGAGGCTATATTGTCGTTTATTGCATGGAAAGATATCGAGCATCTTCCATTAGGCAGAAGGGCTAGTCTAGGAGATAAACAATTAAGAAGAAAAGAATATTATAACCAAAAAAGAAATGCTAATCTTAGAGAAAATCCAATAATGCTATGGGATATTAATGAGGTAATAAGAATGGGTTCTAAATTAGTAGCTAAAGTATAAAATGAGAACAGAAAGAAAAACATTGTCTGGAGTAATGAATTTAGACGATCCTAGAGAAGTATTACCAAGCACTCATCATAAAGAGGCTAAAAATGGAGTTTTTAGAGGTAATGGTGCGTCAATGAAGTTTCAGTCAATACCTGGGAATCAAGAGATTACCAATAGTAATTTATTCAATAATGAATGCTTACTAAAGGGGACTGCTGTTATTGTACCATCTTGTACATTAGCAGGTACTGCGGTTAAAACCCCTAACTGCGTATTAGCTGGTACAGCTGAATTAGTTGTTATAACAAACTGCTCATTGGATGGAGGTGCAGCGCTAGTAGGAACGTATAATCAATATGTTATTTCACAAGGGTTTGATTTATGTGGTGATAGTTGTTACGCAGGCAATAGTCTTAATATATCTATATATAGTTTAAGGACATCTGTTCCAGATTTAATGAATAGGCAGCTGTATGCAGATAATGGATTTACACTATATTCCGGAGATAACAAATTTCATAAAATGTTAAAAGTAGGAACAGGCTCATACTATGCTGTTTCTATTGATGTATATGGTATTGTAACTGATATTAGAAATTGTACAAATACATCACCAGGAGTATGTGGCCCACCTTTTTAGGAATCTAAATTGTATCTTTGAACTTAAAAATAAAATAAAATGGCTCAGACAGTAGACGTTACATTAACAACTAAAGGTGCAGATACTGCAAACTTTATAGTAACAGCATTAGACACAGCGGGTGCAACAGTTTCCGCAGGAGGATGGCCTAAGACAGCGCAAGCATTTACTCAAGGAGTTGCTGTAAGGTATTCTGATGTTCCAGATGCTGCTTATCAAGTTTCGGTAGCCTCAACAGGCACTTGCACTAATTTAGTGACATTACGATTTAAATCTTAATATAAACAATGCAGCTTACAAATCAATGCATAGGATCCTATTACGATGAGTTAAAGCAAAGAGTATTTTATTTTAACTGGAATTCTAATGGGTATAATGGAATATATATATATGATATAAAATTAAATATAACAACTCCATTACTTGTATCATTTGTTCATAGCGCATATGATATATTTGGTTTTAGTAGAGACTACCCTATTGCTAGTATTAATATACTTTATAGAACGGACGAGGATGGGGATATTATTCATTGGACAGATAGGAATAATAGACCAATGAAATTAAACATTAAAGATGCAGAGAATAAATTATATGGCGAATTATGGGAGCAGAAATATCTGACTGTATCTAGAAAGATGCCACTACTATCTCCCTCTTGTAGATATGCTAGCAACCCTAGTATTATTATAAACAACCTAAAAAATAAGATATACCAAGTAAGGTATCAATGGGTGTATAGAGATGATACAAAATCATGTTGGAGTCCATGGAGTAAAATCTTCGCTCCAATTAATGTTGATGATTTATCAACAGAGATAGACCCATTAAAAAATAATACTATAAAAATTGATGTAGATAGCGGTGATAAGGATGTAAAAGAAATATTGATTGCAGCTAGGCATAGTCTAGCAAATACATATACTGATACATTTTTAATACAAAAGATAAATAAAGAGCAGCTCTCTGTGTTAGATAATGTAGTATATATATACGACTTTTATAATAATGGAGCATATCCATTTATTGACAAAACACAAGAGTCAATATTATTCGATAATATTCCATTAAAAGCCAATACACAAGAATTAATTAATGGCAATGTCTTAGCTTATGCTGGTATCACAGAAGGCAGGAATAAGGAGGTTACATTAAATGTTTCTATACCTGAAGTTACATTAATACAGAATATAGAAGGAGCAGGTGCTAACCCATTAATTATAACAACTAATGATACGCAAGGCGAACCGCCTAATAATGATACATATTATTATTTATACACCACAGGTAATCAACAAGTAGGTGATATTATTTATATTTATTTTTCTTTAAGGGATTACGTTAATGGGTACTATGTAGATAGCACAGTTAGAGTCGCACATACTGTTACATCTGTTGTAACTGCGACTTTCTTAGCAGGATTGAGAGATTCTATTGCTTATGATACTACAATTATACAAAATAACTTAGTAGTATTTGTTGATAATGCTCCTAATGGGATAAAGATAAAGAGTAATACGGGTTATTCTAAGGTAACATTTAGTCACAATTACATACAATACATTACTCCATCTAATATATCAGGCAATACAATTACAGATGTAACAACTGCTATATATAAACATAAATCTTCATATACATTTGGGATGGTTTACTTTGATGAGTTTGGGGTTACAAATGGCGTTATGACTACAAAGAACTTAGAGGTATTAACTCCTGAAATAGACAACTCGACCATAGGAACTGCGGCTTCTACCGTACCTAATATAAAATTTTCTATAAATCATCAGCCACCAACTTGGGCTAAATATTTTTCATTTACAAGGTCATTAAATATTAATGTTAGCGATTTCTTAACTATACCAATAACAGATGGCACTGCTAAGAGTACTGATTTGAAATATGGATATATTGATATAACTAAATTTAATACAAATAGTGATGGATGGCCTATATACGAGTTTAAAAAAGGCGATAGGGTTAGGCTTATAGGTAAAACTAGTAATGGTTCTGGATTAGCAAAAGATTATCCAATACTAGAGATGATTGAAGTTCTCCCAACTTCTGGTGTAACGCAATATCCTGCTACATGGCCAATAGCTGGTTTTATATTAAAGGTTCAGTATGATGCTGCTACTATGGTGAATTGGGGGACAAATGGGTATACCGGATATTATCTAGAAGTATATACTCCTGCTCTTAATAACGATAACGATATGAGGTTATTTTATGAGATTGGAGAAACATATAAAGTAATTACAGATGTAAATAATAATAAAGTCCATCAAGGGCAAGCTCAAAATCAAATAGTAGGTACTGGCGCAAAGCCTGCTATATATAATTTTTATAGAGGAGACGTTTATCAAAGACAACAAGGAGGATATCATATAATATCAAAGTCTATTTCAGATAAGTTTGATTCAAAAGTAGAAGGAATAGGTAGGGTTTTTATACAAGACGAATATGCTAAACAAATATACTACCCAACTACAATAAGATATTCTCTTGAGTATCAGCCTAATACAAGTATAAATGCTACTAATAAATTCTTATCAGCTAATTTAGATGAATACGATAGAGCTAAAGGAGATATTCAAAGGCTTAAAGTAAGAGCTAGGCAAATGAGGGTGTTCCAAAGCAGAGCATGTGGGATGGTTCCTATATTACAAAATATGCTTCAAACTGCTGATGGTAATAATGTTGTATATCAAAGTACAGAAATAATTAATAAGATTCAGTATTACCAAGGAGAGTTTGGTATTGGTAATCAATACTGTTCTTTAGCTTCATCTGCAATAGCAGATTATTTTACCGACCCTATTAGGGGTTCTCAAATAAGATTATCTCAAGATGGGATTACATCTATATCGGAAATATATAAAGGGCACTTTTATTTAAATAAGAGTTTAACTAATTATCAAAGAGATTGGGCGTATACAGGCGGTGGTAAAGCAAAGATACTTGGAGCATACGATGTATTTGAAGAAGAGTTTATTACTTGTATGCAAGCTGGAACTATATCGGCATCTACTATTCCATCATCAACTATTGGTTTTTCCGAAGCAAAGAACTCATATACTGCGTTTTATGATTATAGCCCTGAGTGGATTTGCTCTGCTGGTACTTTAATTATTACATGGAAGAATGGTAGGTTATGGGCACATAATAATACTACAACATATGCTAATTTTTATGGTGTGCAATATAGCCCATCTATTAAATTAGTATTTAATGACACTCCAATGATTAAGAAAAAGTATAACACTATTATGACCTTATCTAGCGATAAATGGATAGCTGGAACTAATGGTGATATAACAACGAATACAGGGCAGTCTTCTAAGCTCATTGAGGGAGACTATTTAAAAAAGGATGATAAGTACTACGCAGCCTTTAAAAGAGATATTAGCAGTACGGGAGGACTATACAATGGCAATCCATTAAAAGGTAGTTGGATGGAAATTAATTTGAAACCTATAAGTCCACAAAACTTAGTAGATTTGTACTATATTGAAACAACGGTATTAGAACCTTTAAATAATAGATAAAATGGGAGTCCCAATGGCCTGTCTCTT
>ENA-OSIY01000495-OSIY01000495.1-marine-metagenome-genome-assembly--contig:-NODE-495-length-21810-cov-10.319514_pt1 | contig 21810 bp, 23 predicted proteins | sample MGYA00237884_ERZ534233 | MGnify/ENA primary metagenome ERZ534233 (study PRJEB26412, sample SAMN06343840) | marine metagenome | isolation source: estuarine water | place: USA: Columbia River Estuary... | reverse complement strand
ATCTACACCTCTCTATTCGTCGGCAGCGTCAGATGTGTATAAGAGACAGACCCTATAGATTTATCTAGTTTTGCAGCTCCACAAAAATCAGGATTTGAATCAACTTTTAATACCAACTTTAATTTAGGAGGAGGATAAAATACAATAATGTATAGAAGATACCAAAATATAAAAGAATTAGTTTCCGATGAAGGAGAAAAGTACTATCTTAATCCTATATATCCAGACATAGCTAATAGCGAAGAAGATATCTACGTTATAACTACTGGAGGAGACAGATTTGATTCTCTTGCATTACAGTTTTATGGTGACTCATCACTCTGGTGGGCAATAGCATCTGCAAATACTTCTGTAAGAGATAGCTTAGTAGTTAAACCAGGCGTGCAGTTAAGAATACCTTTAAGTAAATCTAGAGTATTAGACCTGTACAGAGCCGCTAACAGCAATAGGTAATGGCAAATGAACCTTTATTGGGGGCACCTTTTCAACAAGGAGTACGTGATCAGTTAGCTATCAGAAGTAAAAAAAAATCTTCTAATAACTTAACAGATAGAGACTTAAGTGTGCAGCATGGTAATAATGCATGGGCTCGTTTATCTTCCGGTGTAGTAGTAGAAGGAAATGAATCTGCTGCTAAAGAAAACGTACTACAAGGAGGAGTTCTTTCAAAACGAGGAGCAGGATTTGACCCTACCTCGGACTTTTCTTCATACTCAAAGACTGATGCATTAGGATTCCGTCCTATGCCTGGTATAGACAGTATTGAAATAGTATCACAAAATGCTCAAGGAACTATAAGAAAGACTGATGTATCGTTTAAAATACATACATTAGAAGATCTAAACATATTTGAAAGATTATACCTCAGACCCGGTTTTACAGTTCTTTTAGAGTATGGTCACGGTGCGTATTACGACAACGAGGGAAACCCTATTACTAACGTACCCTCAGTAATTGATTTTTTTAATAGTACAGACGAAGAAAAAGTAGCTGCTCAAACTTTAGCTTTGAGAAAGGAAAGCAGTTTTAACTACGATGCTATATTTGGGATAATAATGAACTTTCAGTATTCTTATAATATGGAGGGAGGTTATGACTGTACTTTCTACATTATCAGCAAAGGAAGTTTATTAGATTCTATACTAGCTATATCTGGAGGAGACTTAAAAAATACAAGTAGTAAAAAAGGAGGTATAGAGGGAGCTTTTAATAACCTGATTAACGATAAAAAATCAGAAGACTCTAAAGCTTATAAAAAATCTGAAGTATTAAAGATATTAGGTAGGATATATGAAACTGCAGGTCAGAGAGATACTCAAATTGAAACACTTATAAAAGATTTTCCCACTCTTGGACTAGTAGCTAATAGCACACCTGATTCTCTATCAGATACACCTTTTTACTTACATGATATAAGTACAGATATATCTAATGCAGCTAAAAAAGTATATATTACTTTTAATACCCTACTAAAGATACTTAATAATACAGTAATGCTAGCAGCAGCAAACGGTAGAAATATTGTTAGTTTCGGAATAGCTACAGAAAAAAGAAATGTATTAGGCGATTTCTTGACATACAATGATCATTTTTCTAGCAACCCTAATGTATGTTTAATAACATCCATTCCTGCTAATAAAAACTTTGATGCAGGAGCAGGCAGCACTAAACCGGGAGGTTCTTTTAAAAAAGACCAAATAAATAGAGATATACTCCTAGACGTAAGTTTTTTAATAAGAACCTATGAGGCTTTAGCAAAAAATAAAAAAGAAGATAGAACTGTTATAGATTTCCTAATGAATGTTTTTGAAGAAATTACCCCTGCATTAGGGTCTATAAATGAATTTGATTTCCACTACATAGAAGATGATTCTACTTGTTATATAGTAGACAGGAAAATTACACCTTCACTTGGGGGAATAAAAAGTAACGTGCTACCCTGTTTTGGAAAAGGTAGCCTACTTACTAACATAAACGTTACATCTAAAATAAGTAATACTATAATGACAATGATGGCAGTAGGAGCTCAACAATCAGGAGCAAACCTGCAGGGATACGGTGGGTTAGTGATGAATTTTAATAGGGGACTTAAAGATAGGTTTCACAGTATTTTGAAATAAAAACTGGACGCTGATAAGAAGATAAATTCCTCAGAGGATGATGAAGCTAAAGACTATAAAGAAAAAAAAGAAGATATCTTAAAGTCAATCAAGCAATTTGTTAAAGCAAGATCGTTTAAACAAAGTGAAGGAACAAATTTAGAACAGCCTCATATGTTCATTGCTAATTACGATATTAATAGAGCAACCAACCCTACAAGAGGAGTATTACCTTTTGAACTTAGCTTTACTATGCAAGGTATTGCAGGACTTAAAATAGGACAGGGGTTTCTGCTCCAAGAAGGAATTCTCCCTACATCTGTTCAAGACACTGCAGGGTTTATAATAAAGAGCATAAATCATAGTCTATCCGACAATACCTGGACAACTGATATATCTGCCTACATGACACTAGTTTCGCCAGACTTTACAAAAAATACAAAAGACTTCCCTGAAACACCGCTTGATGCTGATACGCAAGACTCTATAAGTAACCGAACTGATAAATCTAGTTAATATGTACCTACCAAAATCCATGATGAAAAAGTTAGGTCCTAATATAAGTTTGGACTTTAACCTTGATAGAATTATTGACAAATTAGTAGATAAAGCCTTCGGGGTTATCGACGACGCAATAGGATTAAATACAGGCCCTAACTCAGATCCTAAAAAATCCGGAGTTCCTGGAGTAACTTTAAGTACACGTGATGTACAAGTATTCCAAACTAGGAATTTAGAAGTCCTTGCCATGACTAAAGAAGATATGGATAAAGGTAATTTTGATAAAGCTGTATTCGTATCTAAAGAAGTACCTGTAGAAAAAGACTTAGAACCGGTAATAACTAGATTTAGACCAAACCCATTACTATCTGACTACCAATTAGGAACTATAGACAGGTACGTTTTATTTGATATAAGAAACAAAGGTATTATAGAAGTTAGTGAAGCTGATTATATTGAATTCAGATCATTAAGGTACAAAAGATCATTTGTACTATCCTGGTATATCTTCGGTAAAGCAGATGATTATCAAATAGATAAGTACATTTACCCCGGTGTAAGAAATAATAATATAGATGTTTTAGTTCAAGCTCAAACCCTTATACCCGGTATATCAGAATACTTTGAGGATAAGACTGAGTACTTACTAGAAGATTTAAATGACTACTCAGGAGGACCAGAAGTAGTTAACTTACCAGAACCTGAAGATCCTATTCCCGAAGAGAAAGTTAAAGAGATAGAAGATCTAGGCTTTGGCCCAGACACTTTAAATTTACCTGAATTGCCTAAAATTAACTTAGATTTTGCAGAAGATCTAGCAGGAGACTTTACAGCAGCAGACGAACTATTAGGTAATATATCTTCTTCTATTGATGATTTACTTGCAACACAAGATCAAGTAACCGCCGAACAAGAAAACTTACTGGGTGAACAAGAAAGGAGAATAAGGGAGATAGAAGAAAAACAAAAAGCAGAAAATCGTAAGCAAGCATTCCTGGAGATCATCAATGACCAGTCAACAACCGAAGGCAAACAAGCCCATAGTATTACTGTTATGAGTAGCGGTGCTAAAAGGAAAAAAAAGAAACGAAGATTAGATCAAAGATACGATGTAGATAATGCAGGAAGATTATTTAGAAGTATTTTTAATAAGAATAAATGGAAAGACGATAAGGGTGTTATTTATGACTGGACTCCTAAGGAAGTAAAAGAATGGTCTAATGAATCTAAATTGAAGATCAGAATGAAATTATATCTTACTTCTACACAGCTTTATACTAAATGGACTAGAGATAATAAAAACTATTCAGGTAAAACAGTACTACATAGAATTACAGCTGCCGATGGGTCTAGTTCTGAAGAAATACCAGATCCTTCCTATAACTATAATACTATTAAATTAACTCTAGCAGAACGCAGAATGATTTCTACTCTACTACGAGGAAGAGAACGCAGAAAAGCTGAACTAAGAGGAATTATTCAAAAAATTTGGAAAGAGCAAAAACAAATATTTAGAGATAAGGTAGGAAGAGACCCTATTGGACCAGCAGAAATTAGAAACCAGGTTCAAGATAGGTACAATGAGTGGAAAAGACTAAAATCTTCTAACCAGACTGGTAGATACAGTAAGAGAGGAAGAGGTAGAAACAGAAACACCAACGCTGCTCCCACTTATAACAGAAATAGTAGAAACAAAAGAAGATCCAGAGGTTAATAAGTTTGTAGTTTAAACTTTTTTTATTATATTATATAAAAAGGTTATACAAGTGTTTTATATAGTAGAACAAGAAAGTAAATTAGATAGCTTAGAAAAACTAGCTAGATTAGGATTATATGTAGATGTAATATCTACAAATGATCTATATCATCCCAAGCTTTGCTCCACAGTAGCAGTATACTTACGGCTTATTGGATCAGAATACGGATACATTATTCCTATTGACCACGATGAAGGTTTAAATGTTTCAAAAGATCGTGTCTACGAAATACTTTCTAAAGCTAGTAAACTATACACTCGTAATAAAAAAGAATTGCTCTACCACTTTAATTTACAGGGTGCCATAGATCTCTCTTTACTTTATTCAATGGTTAAGTTTGATAGGTTACAATATACTAAAGAAAGTAACACTTTAAATTACTTTTATAACAAGTACAGAGAATTTGCTGATATTAATCAACTTATTCCAATATCAAAACTCTACGAATCCTGCAGTAAAGTGTACGACCAAATTAAAGAAGTAATAGACTATAAAATTCCTCAAAGTTTTGATTTTTATAATAAAACCGCTACTAATGTATTCTACTTATTAGAGCAGCCAGGCTTAGGCGTTCATTATGATGACTACATAAAAATGTTTAAACCTAAAGACCCTGTATTCAACACTAATAACAACTCAGTATTAACTTCATACAACTTATACAATGCAACCTCTAGACCTACTAATGCTTTTAATAGCGTTAACTTCGCTGCTATACCTAAGAGTGAACAACACCGTAAATGTTTCAAACCCACCAATGACTACTTTGTTGAGCTGGATTTTGATGGTTATCACCTGCGTTTACTTTGTGAGCAGATTAACTTTGAGCTAACTAGCGATTCAGCACACAAACAATTAGCTAAACATTACTTTGGAACTCAAGATATTACAGAAGAACAGTATCTAGAAGCAAAACAAATTAATTTTCAAGCAATTTACGGTAAAATACCTAAAGAACATAGGAATTTAGAAATATTTAAAAAAATTAGTAACTTTATCAAAGAACTTTGGCGTGTATACGAAGAAGATGGCGAAGTCTTAGAACCTATCAGTGGGAAACCATTTGGTAAAGAGCTAAAAGACATGCATCCAGCAAAGCTAATGAATTATGTTATGCAATCTTTGGAAACTTCAAGAAATATTCTTATATTGAAAGAAGTACTGCGATATTTACAAAACAAAAAAACAAATGTAGTGCTCTACACTTACGATTCTTTTCTTTTTGACTTTAGCAAGGAAGACGGTATAGAAACATTAGATGATATTAAGGAGATCTTAGAAGAGGGTGGAAAATACCCTATTAAATTTAAACACTCAAAAGATCTTTGTTTATAAACACGAAAGATATTTATATATGATACAAGAAGCTATCGTAAAGGGGTTTGATTATGACATTGACCCCATTTATTTAAATGAAGATATGAGCAACAAATTATTTTGTACCTTCGCTACACAAGATACTCTAGAAGGAGTTATTGAAGAAGTTAAGGAGAGGTACAATATCATATATAATAAAATCTTTGTACTTTATTCAAAAAGTCAAGATGAATATATTTGTACCTATAATGTAGATTTCGGGAACGTAGGTTCCTTTTTAGAGAATACTATATTAGTGCATCGAAAAAAAGAGTCGAATACACTTTATACTATTAATGCACTTAATACCCTAATTAAGGAGTTGAATGGAGGAGTACTTGACACATCTTATAGAATTAACTGGCCAGATTACAAAAACTGTGTACTATTGACTAAAGGCCCAGAATTAAAAAGAGTCAATACTAAACTTTATAGGATTATAGAGTTGGAGAACTGAAATTAAGTTCTTATATTGTATTAATAAACGTTATATTTTAAAATTAGTTATATGGATTTAAATGCTATTAAAGCAAAACTCGACACGTTAAACAGTAACGGTCAACAAAAAGAGAAAACAGATTATTCAAAGATTTTTTGGAAACCTGAATTGGGTAAGCAGACGATTAGAATCGTTCCTTCTGCCTTTGACCCTGCATTTCCGTTTAAGGAATTAAAATTCCACTACGGTGTAGGAAAATACCCGATGGTTGCTTTATCGAATTTCGGTAAACAAGACCCTATCGAGGAGTTCGTAAAAGAACTTAGAAAGACAAACGATAAAGACAATTGGTCTCTATCAGGAAAACTTAACCCTAAGACAAGAGTATTTGCTCCTGTAGTAGTAAGAGGTCAAGAAGAAAAAGGAGTTAGATTATGGGGCTTCGGTATTACAATCTATAAAGCATTACTTGCTTTAGCAGAGGATGAAGATATTGGAGACTTTACAGACGTTATTAATGGATGGGATATGGTAGTAGAGCAACAAGCTGGTAACCCTTACCCTGAAACTACTGTTCGTATTAAACCAAAACAAACACCTCTATCAGATAATAATGAATTAGTTGATATTTGGTTAAAATCACAACCTAATCCTACAGAAGTACATACTGAGTATGATTACGATTACATTAAAAAACAACTACAAGGTTATTTAAATCCTGGAGCTGAAGAAACTACTACAGCACCGGATAGTAATATCGATAAAACTCTGCCAGAAAGCTTAGGTCAACAGAAATCTGACTTTACTTTGGAAACAGCTACGGCTGGCAACAAAGACACAGTTAGTAAATTTGATGACTTATTTAATGAATAATGGCAAAAAAACAAGAGACACAAGAGAAAGCGGCAGCAGCTGTACGCAAATCATTCAACTTAGGTAACTTTAAAAAGAAGAAAGGCTTTGCAAATGCATCTGTAAAGTTTAAAGAGCAAGGGTGGATTCCACTTTCTAAAGCTTTTCAAGACATTACGTCTCTACCGGGCATACCTACAGGTCATATAACTCTTCTTAGAGGTCATAGTGATACAGGTAAAACTACTGCGTTATTAGAAGCTGCAGTAAATGCTCAAAAAGCAGGTATACTACCAGTTTTTATTATATCAGAGATGAAATGGTCTTGGGAACATGCTAAAGAAATGGGTTTACAGTTTGATGAGGTAAAGGATGCTAACGGTACAGTTACCGACTATGAAGGTCATTTCTTATACGCCGATAGAGGTTCATTAAATACTATTGAAGAAGTAGCAGTTTATATGGCTGACCTAATGGACGAACAAGCAAAAGGTAACTTACCTTATGATATGTGCTTCTTCTGGGATTCAATTGGATCTATACCTTGTGATCTATCAGTACGTTCTAATAAGAACAATAATGAATGGAATGCAGGAGCAATGTCTACTCAATTTGGTAATAACCTTAATCAAAAGATACTATTATCAAGAAAAGAGAATGCACCGTATACTAATACGTTAGTAGCTATCAATAAAGTATGGACTATGAAACCTGAGCATCCAATGGGTCAACCTAAGTTGCAGAATAAAGGAGGAATGTCTATGTGGTATGATGCTACACTAGTAGTAACGTTTGGGAATATTACAAACCCTGGAACTTCTAAGATTAAAGCTGTAAAGAACGGCCTTCAAGTAGAATTCGCTAAAAGAACTAATATTCAGATAGAGAAGAACCACATTGGAGGAGTACAGTCAAGAGGAAGGGTAGTGATGACTTCACATGGATTTATCGAAGACGATAAAAAAGCTATTGACAAGTATAGAGATGCTCATAAAGAGCACTGGTTAAAACTTGTAGGATCTATAGATTTCGATTTAATAGAAGAAGGCGACCTAGAAGAAGAAAGAATCACTCCTAATATTCTCGATTAATGGCATACGATGACATTCTAAATAATTTAAAGGAAACCCCTCCCCGAGCATTAAATGACCATATCTTAGTCATAGATGCGATGAACACCCTAATACGGTCGTTCTCGTTGCTCAAAGCGATGAACCCATCAGGCACCCATGTCGGCGGCCTGGTAGGGTTTCTTCGTTCCTTAGGGTACGTAACTCGAATTTTTGACCCAACAAGAGTAATTATTATATGGGATGGGAAAGGAGGCTCTACTAATAGAAAAAATATAGACCCTAATTATAAAGCTCAAAGAGCAAATTCAAGAATTACACACTGGGGGTTATACGATACTAAAGAAGAAGAGACCGAAGCACTTATAGGACAGTTATATAGAACTCAAGATTACTTAGACTGCTTACCAGTACATCAAATTGTAATGGATAAGTTAGAAGCTGATGATATTATGGCATGGATAGCTAAAAAAGCTTCTTCATCAAATGTTAAGAAGTGTACAATTGTATCATCCGATAAAGACTTTTTGCAGTTAGTAGATGAAACTATAGAAGTTTATGCACCTATAAAAAAGAAAGTCTTTACTAAGGATAATATATTTGATGAGCTAAAAGTACTCCCGGAAAATTACAATATAGTTAAAGCCTTACTAGGTGATAACTCAGATAATTTACAAGGAGTAAAAGGTTTAGGTATTAAGACAGTTGTATCACAGTTCCCTAAACTCTTGACAGAAATAACAGACTTAGATTATATCTATAAAGTTGCGGAAGAAAACTTAGACGGTAAAAAAATCTTTGCAAAAATTATTCATAATTGGGACAGAGTTCTTACTAACTTTGAGTTAATGGACCTACATATTACTTCCTTAGACGATAAAGAGAAGGAGTACGTTAACGAAGTATTAAACTCACCAGTACCTAGTCTACAAACAGGTGCTTTTCTTAGACTATTAGAAAAAGATAAAATAGAAGGTATTACAAAAAATACTGAAAGTTGGTTAGAGAATTATAGAGGGTTAATCACAGCATAATGAACTACAGATTATTTATTATCGGAGCAGGATTCTTTTTTCTTGCACAGACATTATCTTGGTTCCAAACTAACGGTCAATTTTTAAATAACTGGGTTAGGGATAACCCAATAATAGTATCAGGCCTTTTTGGAATACCGGTAGGTATGTGTTATATTTACGGCACTACTTACGTTGTTGAAGCTTTTGAAGGAAAGTTATGGCCATCAAGACTTACAGGCTTTGCCACAGGTATATTTAGTTTTGCCATTCTCAGCTATGTTTTTATGAAAGAAGGAGTTAATCTTAAAACAGGTATTATATTAGGATTAGCTACAGTGATAATAATGTTACAAGTATTTTGGAAATATGATTAAAGGAATAATAGCAGGAAATTTTGATGTACTACATCCTGGGTATATAGAAATGTTTAAGGAGATGAAGAAACACTGCAGTACTTTAATAGTACTATTGCATACTGATCCATCGGTAGAAAGACCTCACAAACTTAAACCTATTCTAAGCACATCAGAAAGAAGGGAAATGTTACTTTCTCTAAAGTATGTAGATGATGTTGTTTCGTATACGTTTGAAGCATCACTTTTAGATTTGCTAAGGTTAGGAGAGTTTGATATAAGGTTTTTAGGAGATGATTATATAGATAAACCTTTTACTGGAGACCATCTAAAGATACCAGTACACTTTTTAAATAGAGATCACGGCTGGTCTACAACTAAATTTAAAAAATTAATAGCAGAAAGTTATGAACGCAGTAATAGTTAGTGGGTACTTCAACCCTTTTCACAAAGGTCATCTAGAGCTTTTTGAAAATGCAAGAAGGAAAGGAACGGAACTATGGGTTATAGTAAATAGTGACTTTCAACGAGAGTTAAAAGGGAGTAAAGCATTTATGGATGAAAATGAACGGTTAGAAATTATAAGAGCACTCAAAGTAGTTGATAAAGCTTTCATTTCTATAGATAGAGATTCTACTCAATGTAAAACTCTAAGCACTATTAGTAATTTTTTCTCTTACGATTATTCTTTATCATTTGGCAACGGTGGTGACCAAACTAACGAATCAATACCTGAAACAAAAATATGTAAAGAATTAGGAATAAAACTTATAGACGGATTAGGAGATAAAATACAGTCTTCTTCTTGGCTATTAAAAAAATAAATCATATATTAATAGAACATAAAAAGGTTATAGATGACATTAAAAAGTTTACAAAATTACGGGAAAGGGTTCCAATTAAAAGTTTTAGGGTCGTTACTGACAGATAAAAGTTTCTTACTTAACGTAAGAGATGTTTTACATGATCATTATTTCGATGCAGATTCACATAAGTGGATAGTCAATCAGATAAAAGATTACTTTGATAAGTACCACACCAGTGTTACTATGGACGTACTTAAAGTAGAGCTTCAAAAACTAGAAAACGAAGTTCTTCAAGTAGCGTTAAAAGAAGAGTTAAGAAACTCATACGAAGCTACACAAGATGATCTAGAGTACATACAGGAAGAATTTCAAACCTTCTGTAAGAATCAAGAAATGAAAACCGCTATACTAAACTCAGCTGATCTACTCAAAGAAGGAGACTTCGACGGTATCAGAAATCAAGTTGAAACTGCAATGAAAGCAGGTATGGATAAAAACATTGGACATGAATATAATAAAGACGTTGAAACTCGTTATCGCCTCGACTATAGGCCTACTATTCCTTCTCCTTGGCCTATCTTCAATGATGGTATACAGGGAGGATTTGGCCCTGGCGACCTGGCTATTGTTTTTGGTAATCCAGGTGGGGGTAAGTCATGGACTTGCGTTGCTATTGCTGCTCATGCTGTTAAAATGGGCTATAACGTCAACTATTACACTTTGGAACTTGGAGAGGACTACGTGGGAAAACGATTTGACTGTTATTTTACAGGGTACAGTATTGATGAAGTCAATAAACACCGTAAAGAAGTACAGACGTACGTTGATGGTCTCAAAGGCAAACTTATCGTTAAAGAGTATGCTCCAAAGAATGCAACGGTAAACACTATTAAGTCACATATTCAGAAATGTACGGATATGGATCATAAACCAGATTTAGTTATTATTGACTATGTAGATTATTTAAGAGCTCCCTCTAAAGGTAAAGGTTTCGAACGTAAAGATGAGATAGATGATGTATTTATTGCAACCAAAGGTTTAGCAAAAGAAATGAAAATCCCCGTAATTACACCGTCGCAGGTAAATAGAATGGGAGCTAAAGATAATGTAATTGAAGGCGATAAAGCAGCTGGGAGTTACGATAAAATGATGGTAGCAGATATATGTATATCTCTATCTAGACAAAAAGAAGATAAAGTTTTAGGTACTGGAAGAATTCACGTAATGAAAAATAGATACGGCCAAGACGGTATGACCTATAACATTAAGATGGATACTAACAACGGTAGAATTGAGTTTGATGGAATCTCCAACCCAGCAGACTTATTAGAAGATGAGAGTAAACCTAAGTTTACCTTAACCCGTGAACAAATGGAAAAAGTTTTATAAGTTTTCAGGCATAATGTTGAATATATATCATATTTATAACCATGCCCGAAGGAATTTTCTCCTCGGGTGTTTTTGTCTAAATTTTTTTAATATTAAATTATAATTATATATGAGTTTATTAGAAGAACGGGTTGTGTATAAGCCCTTCGAGTACCCACAAGCATACGATTACTGGTTAAAGCAGCAACAAGCACACTGGCTTCATACAGAAGTACCAATGGCTCAAGATGTCACTGACTGGAAATCTAATATGAAAGATCATGAAAAGAATGTTGTCGGCGGTATCCTGAAAGGATTTGCACAAACAGAAACAGTAGTAAATGACTACTGGTCAACACTAGTTACTAAGTGGTTTAGGAAGCCGGAAGTTATTATGATGGGTACTACTTTAGGTTCTTCTGAAACAATACATGCGGAAGCTTATTCATTACTAAATGAGCAGTTAGGTCTAGATGACTTTGCAGAATTTATGGAAGACGAAGCTACTATGGCAAAAATAGAATCTTTAATGAATGTTAGAGATGGGCATAATGGAGAAGCTAACTGGCATGATAGAGCTAAATCTCTAGCTATATTCTCAGCATTTACTGAAGGAGTTAATTTATTTTCTTCGTTTGCAGTTCTTTTGTCATTTAAAATGAGAAATAAACTTAAAGGAGTAGGTCAAATTGTAGAATGGTCAGTGAGAGATGAAAGCCTACATTCAGAAGCAGGTTGCTGGTTATTTAGAACTCTTATGGAAGAGCATCCTGAATTTAAAACACCTAAATTAATTGCCGATATCAACGAAGCAGCTAAATCAGCAGTAGAGTTAGAATTTAACTTTATAGATAAGATATTCGAAATGGGAGATCTTGAAAACCTAACTAAAGAAGAACTAAAAAACTTTATAAAACATAGAGTTAATACTAAAATGGGGGATTTGGGATTAAACCCTATTATACCTTCTTCAGAAATAGATAAAGGAGCATTAAAGACTATGAAATGGTTTGATGCAGTAATCGCAGGTAAACAACAAACTGATTTCTTTGCAAGTAGAGTAACAAACTACAGTAAAGGTCATTTGGATTGGTCAAACGCATTTTAATATGATACCAATAATAATATATTCAGACAAATTTCTTGATAAAATAGGTATCTTTTTTAGGGTAGGAGGTATAACTTTATTTCCTTTCATTATAATAAGAAAACCTTATAAGAAACTGGTTAACCATGAAACTATTCACATATACCAACAGTTAGAGCTTTTAGTAATACCCTTTTACCTACTTTACATTCTAATGTACCTGTATAACATAGTAAAGTACCGGAATGTATTTGAAGCTTATATGAACATACCTTTTGAAAAGGAAGCATATGCAAACGAAAACGATTACACATACATAAAAAAACGAAAGTTATTTTCTTGGATTAAATATTTTAAATAAAACATGTCATATATAGTAGATACAAGCAATTGGGAATCCGGAAAAGACTACCCAGAATGGATGAACGAAGTTTCATTAGCAACAATTTCAAAAGGTTATTTATTACCGGATGAAACTCCAAAAAAAGCATTTAGAAGAGTAGCTGATACAGTAGCTCATAGACTAGATCGTCCTGACTTAGCGAATAAGTTTTTTCGTTATATGTGGAAAGGATGGTTGAACTTAGCCTCTCCTGTACTATCAAATACAGGAACCGATAGGGGACTGCCCATCTCTTGTTTCGGTATCGATACACCGGACTCCATTAGAGGTATCGGCCTTACTAACGCAGAGTTAATGAGGCTGACTTCTCTAGGAGGAGGAGTAGGTATTGGACTATCTAAAGTTAGAGGTAGAGGTAATAAAATAGGTAAAGATGATATGGGTCAGTCTGAAGGTATAGTACCTTGGGCTAAGATTTACGACTCTACAATTATTGCTACTAATCAAGGAGCAGTAAGAAGAGGAGCAGCATCAGTTAATCTGGATATTAATCACCCAGATATAGAAGAATACCTAGAAATAAGAAGACCTAAAGGAGATCCTAACAGACAGTGTCTAAACCTTCATCAATGTGTTGTAGTGGATGATAGCTTTATGCAAAAACTAGAGCATAGAGACGCTGAGGCAATGGGGTTATGGGTTAAAATACTAAAGTCTAGAGTAGAAACTGGAGAGCCTTACATTATGTTTACAGATACAGTAAATAATGCTAATCCTCCAGCATACAAAAAGAATAACCTAGATGTAACCATGACCAACATTTGCTCAGAAATTACTTTACATACTGATGAAGAGCATAGTTTTATTTGTTGTCTGTCATCGGTTAACCTTACTAAGTGGAATGAGTGGAAAAACACTGATTTAATAGAAACCGCAGTGTACTTTTTAGACGGTGTATTAGAAGAGTTTTTAATCAAAACGAATGGAATGGATTCTTTAATCAGAGCAAACCGTTCTGCTAAAAAAGGAAGAGCAATAGGTTTAGGAGTGTTAGGGTGGCATACATTTTTACAAGACGAAAGGATACCATTTGGTTCTATTAGAGCTACATCTTTGACTCATCAAATATTTTCTGATATTAAAACTAAAGCAGAAGCAGCTTCAAGACAATTAGCAGATGAGTACGGAGAACCTTTATGGTGTAAAGGAACAGGTATGAGAAATACTCATGTTATGGCGATTGCACCCACAGTTTCTAATAGTACTATAGCAGGAGGTGTATCTGCCGGTATTGAACCAGTACCTGCTAACATTTACACATTTAATTCAGCAAAAGGTACATTTATACGCAAAAATTCAGCATTAGAATCTTATTTAGAAGCAAAAGGAGCTAATACTGAAGAAGTATGGGATCAAATTATGAAAGATAGAGGGTCAATCGCTAACTTACCGGAAGATGTAATGCCAGCTGAAGACAAACCTATATTTTTAACATTTGCTGAGATAAACCAATTGCAGTTAGTAGAACAAGCAGCAGCAAGACAGAAGTATATAGATCAAACACAATCTTTAAATCTAGCATTTGACCCAACAGATAGTCCTAAGTTTATTAATGAAGTTCATCAAACGGCTTGGAGATTAGGAATAAAAACACTATATTACTTAAGAACAGATAGCGTAATTAACGGAGACATAGGAAGCAGAACAGATGAGAACTGCCTTTCTTGCGACGGATAGTATAAAATAAAGTTATGGCAAAAAGAGATACAATTTTTATCTCTATAGCAAGTTATAGAGACAAAGAGCTACTACCTACTATAGAGAATTGTTTAAAGCAAGCAAAATACCCGGATAGATTAAGGTTCGGGATATGCTGGCAGCATAGTAAAGAAGATGAGTGGGATAACCTCGACTTATATAAAAATGATAGGAGGTTTGAAATTATAGATATAGACTTTCAGGACTCAAAAGGAGCTTGTTGGGCAAGACATCATATTCAAAAGTTTTACAACGATGAAACCTACACTCTACAGTTAGATTCCCACCATAGGTTCATAGACAATTGGGACGAAGAGTGTATTAAAATGCATAAACTAGCAATAAAACAAGGACACCCTAAACCTTTACTTACTGCTTACCTTTCATCATATTTTCCAGATAAAGACCCAGTAGGAAGATTAGAAGAACCTTGGTACTTATGCTTTGATAGAATAGCTCCAGAAGGCCCTCTGCATACAAAGCCGCATAGTATAGAAGATTGGGAAACATTAGAAGGCCCTGTACCTAATAGATTTTTCTCTGGTCACTTCGCATTTACTACTGGTGACTTTAATACTAAGGTGCCTTACGACCCTGCTTTATATTTTCACGGTGAAGAAATTACTATGGCAGTTAGAGCTTATACTCATGGGTTTGATCTACTAACTCCCCATAAGGTTCTAGCTTATCACTATTATGAAAGAAACGATGGGGTTAAACATTGGTCTGATCATGATCATACGTTAAGAGATACTGTATCATTTTCTAGGGTAAGAACTCTTTTAGGAGTAGGTAAGCCAAAATGTAGACCATGTGTACTAAAGCAGTTAGAGCCTTACGCACTAGGAAAAGAAAGAACTATTGTTGAATACGAACAGTACGCAGGAATCGACTTTACTACTAAGAAAGTCCAGAAGCATACTTTAGATCATTTCAACCCACCAAACCCTACAAACTTTGAAACTGTAAACGGCTACACAGAGTCTTTTTTAAATTATAATAAGTATGCAGTAGATGTACACTCTTCTCACTTTAATGAAGATGACTACGAATACTGTGTTATTTCATTCGAAGGTGAAGACCCAGGAAATGTTATATTTAGAGAAGACATGCCCGGAGAGGAGCTAACTACTTTAATAGATAAAGCAGGAACTGGATTTGTTACTATTTGGAAAGAATTTTACGGAGTTACACCTTATAAAGTAGTAATATGGCCTCATTCTAAAAAAGAAGGTTTTGTAGAAAGATACGAACATATATTTCCAAATGAATAGAAAGTCAACTATATTATTACATCTACCGGCTTACCGTGAACCGGAACTTATTCCCACAATTGAAGATGCTCTAAAACAAGCAAAATACCCGGAAAGGTTACATTTTGGAATATGCAGACAGTATGAACCTTCTGATAAGTTTGACGATTTAACTAAGTATAAGGATAACCCTAATTTCCATATACACGAAATGTTAGCAGTCGATGCTCAAGGCCTTCCTTTTGCAAGAGCTATCATAAACGAAGAGCTACTAACAGATCAGGAGTATATTTTACAGTTAGATTCCCACCATAGATTTGTAAAAAATTGGGATGAAATGCTTGTTGATATGCATAAAAGTTTAGAAGATAAAGGACATAAACCAGTACTAACCGGATACCTGCCAGAATATAAACCTTTCGAAGAGCCAGAAGGAAGAGCAGACTGTCCATGGAAGAGTATACCTAACTGTTTCTACCCTCACGGTACCTTATTTATCCAGCCTACTAAATTAGACGGTTGGGAAGATTTAACAGAACCTGTACCTTCTAGATTTGTTTGTGGACATTTTGCTTTTGCTAGAAGTCAATGGGCTAAAGAAATTAGACATGATCCCGATCTATACTTCTCTGGAGAAGAAATTAATTTAACTGTAAGGAGTTTTACTCACGGTTATGATTTATTTCACCCTCATAAATTAGTAATTTGGCATGCTACAATGAGAGAAGAAAGAGACGGTATACTAGTATGGGATGACCAGTCAAAAGCTGGAAACGATATGTACTGGAAGAAACAAGATTCTGGAAGAGCCAAAATAAGACAGTTATTTGGAGTAGAAGATAACGGCTTTGATTTAACTGGATATGATTTAGGGACAGAGCGTTCATTTAGGGATTATGAAATATATGCTGGATTGCACTTTAAAAAGAGAGCTATGCAGCAGCATACTATAGATTGGAAATACCCTCCCAACCCTATCATCGGTAATTCCGAAGAGGAATGGGAAGATTCTTTTTCTAAGTCACATTACCATCTAGTTACAGTCTTAAAAGAAGATTTTACTAAAGACGACTATGACTTTATATTAATAGCATTTGATAATGAAAAAGGAGAAAGTATACACAGTGTATTTATAGATGATCATAGACTAAGTAACTTCTTAAAAAAAGGAACCCCAATACATTACGAGCAAACGTTTATGAGCGTGAAACAACCAGCAAGAGTAGTATACTGGGCACATAGTAAAAGTGAAGGATGGGCAGAACGTAAAGAATTTGACTATAAATAAAAGAGGGATATGGCTAATGTAGGATTTTACGGCTCGCACAACGCTTGTATAGTAATAGAAAAAGAAGGTAAAATCACCTTAGTACTAGAAATAGAAAGAATACTTAATTTTAAAAATGGAGGAGTAGCTCAATATAAAACAGTAAGATCAGACTTTATAAATCCTCTAGTAATATACTTGAGAGACTATATACTTAAAGCAGCAGGAGTAAGTAAGTTTGAAACTTGCTATCATATGAATACTGATGTCATTTTAGATAATGTAAAGTATGAATTGGAAAAAATAATTCCTGCTGATAATTACGTACACGGAAAACATCACCAATCTCACGCTGCTGGTTCCTTTTACCAATCGCCATTTAATAAGGCATTAGCTTTTTCATTTGATGGAGGGGGAAATGATGGTTTCTTTAACATATACTATGCAACAAGAAGCAACTCAGTTAAATTACTAGAATCAGTTAAATCACCTGTAAGTGAAAGCCCACATATGTTTTATGACTTGGGTTTCCCCTATATGTTAATAGGTAACTACTTAAAGGATATTAGATTAGAACCTTTATCCGAAGGAAACTTAGTATGGCCCGGAAAAGTAATGGGATTAGTATCTTATGGACAAGTAAGACAAGAATGGGTAAAACCTTTTATAGACTACTATAAATCACAGCCAGAAGGTAGTGATTATCTTGAAAAAATAGAGGTACTTAGTAAAGATATAGGTTTAGAACTAACTACTAAAAATAGATTAGAAGGACAGACAGCTTATGATTTTGCAGCTACTTCTCAACATGCTTTTGAGGAGTGTTTTATTGAAGTAGTTAAACCTTATATAGAGCAGTATAAAGATATACCTATTATAATGTCAGGAGGTTGTAGTTTAAATATAATTTTAAACACTAGAATTAAAAAAGAATTTAATAGAGAAGTTTTTGTGGGACCCAACCCTAACGACTGTGGATTAGCAGCAGGATTACTACTACATCAATCCAAACCTCAAAAACAAGTAGATCTAACATATAGCGGTCCAGAATTATTAGACTTTAATAACTTAGGTAATTATCTTCAAAATTACCCATATAACCTTGAATTAACAATAGAAGATTCAAATGAAGTAGCAAAAGATTTAGCAGAAGGAAAAATAATAGGAGTCGCAAGAGAAACTTCTGAACATGGCCCAAGAGCACTGGGTAATAGAAGTATTTTATGTAATCCTGCTATTATAGAAATGAAAGATATATTAAATAGCAAAGTTAAGAATAGAGAGTGGTATCGACCTTTTGCTCCCGTAGTAAGATTAGAAGATGTATCTACATACTTTGAATGGGAAGGAGAATCTAGATGGATGTCTTTTTGCCCTAAAGTAAAAGAAGAGTGGAGAGAAAAACTACCTTCTATTACTCACGTAGACGGAACTGCAAGAGTACAGACAGTAACAAAAGAACAAAATCCTTGGCTATATAACCTTCTAACACTATTTCACGATAAAACAGGTATCGGGGTACTACTTAACACCTCATTCAACCTTAACGGTAAACCAATACTGTCTACTGTTGCAGATGCATTTGAAATACTTACTAACAGTCAGTTAGATAGTTTAATAATAGAAAAGTACTACATAAATAAAAAATAATATGAGCAATTTTACATTAGTATCTGGGTTATGGAATATGGGCAGAGAAGATAGAGAATTCGAATCTCATTATATGCAAAAATTTTCTGAGTTTCTTGAAATTAATGCAAACATGATTCTATTTCTACCTAAAGAGTTAGAAGAGTTCGTTTGGGAAAGAAGAAGCCCATCTAATACTTTTATAAAGGTAACTGAATTAGAAGATTTAAAAACTAATCTATATGCTCCACATTGGGATAAGACTCAAGGTATAAGAAATAACCCAGAATGGCAGAACATAACAGGAGAAGGTGGATGGTTAAAAACTAGTGCACAAGCAAGTTTAGAATATTACAACCCAGTAGTGATGTCTAAAATGTTTATGTTACATGACGCAGTTTTATATAATAATTTTAATACTGAATACTTTTACTGGATGGATGCCGGTATAACCAACACAGTACCTAAAACTCATTTAGTAGAAAACAAATGCCTAGACAATTTAGTTAAGTATACTGATAATTTTTTATTTTTATCTTGGAATTATGATAATGGAGATGAAATACACGGGTTCAAAAGACAGGGAATGGACAGACATGCAGGAAAACCTGTAACGTTCGTATGTAGAGGAGGGCTTTTTGGAGGCCATGGAGACGGCATTAGACAAGCTAATTCTACTTACTATTCACTTCTTAATAATAGCTTGTCTGAAGGATTAATGGGAACAGAAGAAAGTATATTTGCAATAATGGCAACTGCTGAACCTGGCACCTATAGGAGATTTCTGTTAGATGATAATGGACTTATAGTAAAGTTTACTCAAGCTTTAGTAGAGGATAATGTACAGATAGTACCAATAGACCCTAACGTCAAACCTCAAGTTGTACTAAGTAAGAGTCAATTAGATTCTATTAAGACCAACCTATACATACTTACATTTAACTTTCCAGATCAGTTACTTCATACGATTAACTCTATGAAAAAAACCCCTGAATGGTTAAAAAAGCCACATAAGGTTCTTTTAGATAATTCTACAGATGAAAATGCAAGAGTGGAATATGAAAAAATCGCAAAAGAGTATGATTTTGAGTATATATGGTTAGAGGGTAACAAAGGGATATGCGGCGGAAGACAGGTAGCAGCAGAACACTTCGAAGAGTCAGACGCTGATTTCTATTTCTTTTTTGAAGATGATATGACATCTAATCCACCTGAACTAGATGGTAAGACCTGTAGAAATGGACTTAGAAAGTATGTTCACGGATTGTATGACAAGTTACATAGGATTATTATAAAAGAAAAGTACGATTACTTAAAACTCTCGTTTACCGAAGTGTACTGGGATAATGATATACAGACAAGCTGGTATAATGTTCCACAAGATGTCAGAGAAAAGTATTGGCCTGATTATTCTTCTCTTCCAACAACCGGTAGGGACCCAAATGCACCTAGAACTAAATTTAATAAGGTAGGAAATGTAGAAGGACTTGCTTACCTTGACGGGGAAGTAACATATACTAACTGGCCAATGATAATGTCTAGAGAAGGAAACAGAAAAGTCTTTATAGAAACAAAATGGAATCATCCATTTGAACAAACATGGATGTCTCACGTATTTCAGAAACAAAAAGAAAGTTATATTACTGCAGGAGTACTACTAGCTTCCCCAATATGGCACGATAGGATAAAATATTATAAACCAGAAGAAAGAAGAGAGAATGATGGGTAATAAGTTGGATATTAGCGTTATTATGCTTATATTATAGTATAATAATAATCTATATAAACATATGTCGAAATCATCAACTAAACAGAAAGTTACTCAACTTAAAGAGTGGTTAAAGACTCTTAATACAGGGAGCAACTCTTCTAACAAACCCCGTAAGTTTTCTAAAGCAGATCACTACAACAAAGCAAATAATAAGTATGGCGGCAAAAAAAGTAATTAAGTTTTATGCATCATGGTGCGGACCATGTAAGATATATGGAAAAACATGGGATAAAGTAACCCCATCGTATAGCGATCAAGTAGAATTCTCAAGTATAGATATCGATAAAGATACTACAGGTTCTGCTAACAAGTACAAAATAGACTCAGTACCTACTACTGTACTTGTAAGAGAAGACGGCTCTACTAAACTATTAGAAGGCCGATTGACTAAAAATGAATTAACAGAATTAATCTTATCTTAAATGTTACGAAATCCAAATTCAATACCTGCTATTGATACAATCATAGCAGACCCTAAAATGGAACCTTTCTTTATTACACGTTCACCTAATAACGGTTATACGGTATACGAAAGAGTTATCAAAGGGGATAATAATACAGAGTACATCAAAAATGTAAGCTACCCTTCAAACTTTGGAAATGCTTTACAAACCATTGCTAGAGAAAAACTAAACGAAGAAGGTACTACATATGATTTAAAAACTTATGTAAAACGTTGGGAGAATGTAAAAAATTCCTTAACTTCTATATTAGAATAAAAGTATGGTTAAAAAAGTACTATTAAATGGAACACATGCATACGAAGGCTTTATAAGTGATGATGATAAAAATTCACTTTTAAGCTGGGTTGAAAATAATATTCATGAGTTTCGTCCTAATATGAAAGGAAGGTATTTTAGATCTTTAAAAGAGATTAAAAACTCACCATTAGAATTAGTACTAAAATTAAAAGACAGAATAGTAAAATTAGAAAATATTACTGACTGGAAAGAAGAGCCTTTATTTTCAGATTATATTGGAATAAATCTAGAAGGAGCAAGTATTCAACCACATACAGATCCAAATGAAAATAATTATATTCATACTAGATATAATATAATTTTAAGCTGGCCTGAAAAAGGAGG
>ENA-OSIY01000494-OSIY01000494.1-marine-metagenome-genome-assembly--contig:-NODE-494-length-21810-cov-14.494501_pt1 | contig 21810 bp, 32 predicted proteins | sample MGYA00237884_ERZ534233 | MGnify/ENA primary metagenome ERZ534233 (study PRJEB26412, sample SAMN06343840) | marine metagenome | isolation source: estuarine water | place: USA: Columbia River Estuary... | reverse complement strand
TTGTACAGTCAATTGTCCAACATTCCAATCAGAGTTTACTGCGTAAGCCCAAGGAGATACTTGATATTGTTGATATAGTGAAGTTGCTACTCTGCTGTTAGTAGTGTTTGGTGTGAAACCATAGTTACTCCAACCTGTGTAGAATGTTTGAGAAGAACTACCTTGTGAGAATGAAGTTGATACATAACTCAAAGCCTTATTATTGTATCGGTATCTCAACCAAAAATAACGAGGTGTGTTTGTATCTTTCACAACGGTGTACTTTATAGAAAGAGTATCACCCACTTTATAAGGTGCCGTTGTTGTAATCGCTTGATTCACAGTCAATTGTGCCTGTGCCGTAAATGACAATAGAGATATAACTAGTATCCCTAGAATTGTTAATACTTTTTTCATTTTATTTATTTAATAATTTTTTTATTAGCTTATCGGAGGCTTTCTTTAATGCATTACTAAGAGAGGTTTGATTAAATTTACCACCCTCATCAACTATTAACGTAGACATTGAGATTTCCGATGATGATTCTTCTACCACCACTTGTTTCTCTTTTTTACCATCTTTATATAAGATACCTTGTAATCTAACTACCACTTCTTCTTCTCCTTTATGAAAAACTGATATGTTAGTTTTTGTTGTGAGTACGTCCAAATAAACAATGTTTACTTTTAATTTATATTGTGCATCTTGTGAAAGGTCATATCCTGCTTCCTGAAGATATTCCTCTAAGATATTCTTAACACCAAATCCTAAATTACGATTTCCTGCTAACTTACCAATTTTAACTTGATTTTCTACTGTCTCTACCCAAATATGGTCTTCGGCTTCATACCAAATGTTATCTGGATTGTTTTTGAAAGTTCCATCAATTCTCCAACTAATTTCATTGGCAATTTGCGTAGCCCATTCTTGTCTACCACTTACTTCCAAAAATACAAAAAACAATTGGAATAAAAGGGCTAGTACTACAAAAGATATAGCCGCGATTAAAAACGTTTTAACAAATAACTCTTTAATGTTAAAAACTAATGACTTAACGTATTGCATGATTTTTCCTGCTTATTATGTTAGTATAACAAGTTACGGAACACTTAACGAAACTAAAAATTGTGAAACGGTATTCTAAAACAATTATCCCTATGAATCTAAGTTGTGTAAAACCTATTGAGCATAAAAAAGGGATTCAATGATAAATATCACAAATCCCTAAAATAATGTTTATTAGAATGTTAAGTTTTATAAATTTCTTAACTTATATAGAGTTGAATATATTAATTTTTCAACATTATCTATTTCATTTTGGATGAAAGAAACTTCCTTTAATCCATCTTTCATTCTTTCAGTATGTACAAATTTTACCAAATCTTCAAAATACGAAATTATATTATCCGTATCTGCATTATTATCCAACCCTTTAACTGCTTTATATTCAAGCAAGCCATTCATTCCCTGATAACCTTCAGCGATACCATCTATTAAATCAATTATATCTTCATAGTACTTTTGAAGTGCTTTATGTGCTGCTAATCCATTGGGTGATACTCTTAAGTGAAACACATGTGCTTGTGTTCTACTATGCATCAACATCGATAATAAATCTGTCATATTGGTATTGTTTATAAATTATAAATATTCTTCTTCCCAAAATTCATTACTTGGAGATGTTACCATACCGTGGTCTAAATAATCATTTAACATTTTTGTTTGATGTTTTTTCATTTCGTTTACCACCTTTGTAATATAATGAGTCTTACAATCTGTCATTTCTCTGATTAAAAGATATAGGTGTTTTTTATTAAAGTTTTCTATATGTTGTGACCTTCTGAATAATTCTAATACAGCATCTGCTATCTGAATATCTCTTTTCTTTGTAAATACTTTAGTAAGATTTTCGTCCCAATATCGTAACATAAGGTCTTTAAACTCCACCATTTCATCACCTCTTTGTGTTTCTTTAAAATCATTTTCTGGATTCCAACTTTCTGGCATTTCAGATAATAGAGATGTCTTTTTAAATCTTTTATAATTTCCGTTATTTTTAAGAATAAGATAATTTTTAGCTACGATGGAAAAATAAGAGAATGCTTTACCCTTTCCTTCCTGAAACATATGTATTTTTTCAATAAGATTTGATATTACTTCCATTTGAACATCTTCTTTGGATACATCGAAATAAGAAAACTTAAATGTGTTAAGAATGTTCTCTGCTAATTTTTCAAAAGGATATTTGATACCTTCTACATAAATTTTATTTCTATCATCGGTGTTATCCGATTTGTTGTACTCTATAATTGCTTTTTCAGTATCTATTGTAAAATACTGCTTACTTTTCTTTTTTCTAGGCATTATTAGATTTTGTTTTGTAATTTTCTATTGTTTCCTTTAATTCGGAAAACACAGCTCCCACCTCATCATCGGATTCGAATGAACCTCTAATATCAATCTCTTTCATTTTAGAAAGCATTGATTCTAAATTTGATTGTGTAACGATTTCTTTATTATCATATTCCATAATAGTATCTACCAATTGTTCGTTTTGTTTAACAATATTTATCCCTCTTATTAAGAGAACAATGTTAATCAATATTGAGACTGGTAATATTATTATTAGTAAAAATCCAATTAGGTATTCCATAAGTTTTAATTAATATACAAATATACAACATTTTTGTGAGAATACCAAATTAGGCTTCTCCCATAGGTCCTCCATATGAAAAAGGAATGTTTTTATATGCTTCCTTTCGCATCTCATTCATTTGGGATTTAATACCAGTTATTCTTTCTTTTAAACGAATATCCAAAGTTTCATCTTCAACAACTCCAGTCTCTACCAACTCATCCACTAATGTTTGAACTAATATTTGCAATGTAAGAATTTGTTCTTGTTGCTTAACTACCAATTCTTTTAATTCTAAAATCTCCATATTATACAAGTGAGCCACTAAAGGCTTGTTTTAATATTTCGTTGAATTCAGTATTCAAATCTTTTTTGTATTCTATTCCAAATGCTTTTCTTACCGATAACGATGCGTATCCCATTGCACCTGCCATTCGGATACACATTCTTTTATATTCCCAAACATCCATATCGTTTGGTACTTCAAATTCTATTTTAGAGGCTTCTCTATTTTCTGCTTCTTCAATGATAAATATTAATTTTGCCATTTGTTTAGAATTAAATTAAGTTCCATCCTTTTTGTAGGTAGGAATCAACCTTTTTACTTTTTACAAATTCCATTTCACCAGCAGGTCCTTGTAACATAACTCTTTCATTTCTACCAGGCGCTTTATCTTTTGTAATAGTTTCTGAATATTGACGTGATGGGTGTGTGATATCAATATCATTAATTGCATCAATTGCTCTTTGTACCAATACACATTCTAATAACCCAACATCTCCAAAAAATTCATCAGAGTTTTTCCAATCGTTCTTTTCGGCTTTGAATTCAACCTTTCCTAAATTATCAGTATCAATAAGAAGATAAGGAGCTCTAATTGTTTTTCTAACTTTGTTAGATTTGTTTGTATCTTTTTCAAAATAAACTAATGGTGTTTCTGAATATTTTGTTACCTTTGGATTTACCAATGTTAACTCATCTTCAATATTACCCAAACGAATTGTTATAATTCTTTTATCGATATTAACATCAGATGCATTGAATACGATTCCTTCTAATTTAGATATAGCATTTTTGTATAGATTTATATCTTCTTGTGTAATAGGAGATTCGTTAATTTTTTGTACTTTCATTTTTTTTGTTTTTATAATATTCTTCTAATTTTTCAATTATATAATCGGTAGTTCCAGTAGGTCCTTCGAACCCTTGATACTTTATATAGTATTTAATTTTTTCAGGATGTTCTTCCAATTCTTTTTTAAGTTCTTCCAATGAAGGAAGATGTTTTGTTATATATGTCATTATTCTAAATCTTGTGGCCCATTTCTATAAACACGATATGAATCTTCATCAAAGTGCTCGGTGCTAACTTCGAATACAACTGAATTATCGCTTAGTGCGGTTAGTTGATGTGGTAATCCTTTTTGGATATAAACTACATCACCTTTTTGCAATTGAGTGTAACATCTTTCTGCTTTCTCACCATCAATCCAATCAAATTGAAATGCTCCTTCTTGAATGTACCAAGTTTCGTTTTTCAACATATGATAATGCATTGAAAATTTATTACCCGAATTTGTGAATACTAAAAGTTTACCACAATATTGTGGGTCATTATGAATCCATAATTCATAACCCCATTGTTTTTCTACCCTCTTTGGGTGCTGGATTTTTACATCTATTGTTGCCATAATTAAATGATTATTGCTCTAATTTGATTAGTTTCGATTGAAGGACCATAAATGTATAGTTCTTTATCGAAATAGGTTTTTAAAAAATCTTTTAAGTTAAGATTAAACGTGGATACTTGATAAACCTTTTCACCAATTTCTTTTATTGGGGTATCTATAATTTCATAAAATTTATTTGCCATATTTTTATATTTTAACATAATTTAAAGCTTGAGGTAATCCAAGTTCTCCATAAACAAATGAATTGAAAGCTAAACTTATTCTTTTCTTTGAACTTTCTACCGGTGGTACAAAATGTGGGATATAGGAAGGAAATAAAACTAAATCACCTGTTTCAACTTTTATATCAGTTTGTATTGTATTGTAATCATTAGCTTCTTTATAAAAGATTTGAATTTGTTTATTTGATGGAAGTCTATTAAAAGCTATTATATCTTTTTCTTTATCCGCCGAAAAATAAAATACACCACTTATGATACTATTTGGATGGTCATGTTCGTGATGAAATCCTTTAGTATTTGTATAGTTTAACCAACTTTGTGTTATTTTAATATTTGTATCCGTTAAAGGATTTATTACTTTTTCAAAATATATTTGAAGTGAATTATTACAAAATTCAGAAATGTGTTTCATTTCATCTTCATTTAAAATAAAAGTATTTCTAGAATATGTATTTCCTGCATTTTGGTAGTGTTTACTTTCATGTAGATTAACAAAATCTATTTCGGCTTTATTTAAATTTTTACCCAATTTAAATTTCATAACTGCCGTTGGGAATATATCTATAATTTTATAATCCATAATTAATTACTTAAAGGTGCTTTAATTGCTGGATGTGATTGGTATCCCTCTAATACAAAATCATCAGGCACATTACAACATATACCATCCATCTTTGCATCAGTTTTTAGTTGTGGTAAATCAAATGGTTCTCTACCGATTTGTTCTTTGGCTTGCTCAATATGATTTAAATACAAATGAGTATCTCCCAAATTACCAATCAATTCATCCGGTATCATATCTACCTCATTTGCTATAATATGAAGTAGTAATCCATAAGAAGCAATGTTAAATGGTAATCCTAAAAATGTATCTACACTTCGTTGATTCCACATTAAAGAAATATATCGTTTTCCATCTTCTTCTCTTGTCCAAACTTGAAATCCATAATGACAAGGTGGTAATACCATTTGGTCTAACTCACCCACATTCCAAGCAGATACCACCAATCTTCTACTATCTGGATTTGTTTTAAGTTCCCTTACTAAATTATCTATCTGGTCAATCCTTCCATTCTTACCATCCCACTTTCTCCATTGCTTTCCATAAATAGGTCCTAAATCACCCCATGTTTTTGCAAACTCAACATCGGTTTTAATTTTATTGATAAACTCTTGGTGTGATAATAATGTTCCGTGAAATCCATGTCCCATCAATATTTCAGTTTTGGTTTTGTAATTCTTATAAGCATCACCATCCCAAATATGATTGTTATGTTTATGTAAAAAAGAAATATTGGTTTGGCCTGTTAAAAACCAAAGTAGTTCTGATACAACTTGCTTCCATGCTAACTTCTTTGTTGTAAGAGCTGGAAACCCTTGATTCATATTATGTCTAATCTGTCTACCAAATACTGATATTGTTCCTGTACCGGTTCTATCTGATTTATGTATTCCGTTATCTAAAATATCTTGCAGTAGGTCTTGGTATTTTTTATCTAATGTATTCATATCTTAATATATATCATCCAATTTAATGTTATGCTCCTCTAAAATTTCGTATATCTTTTCATATACTAATTCTAACGCTTCGTATTTATCAATCTCCTTACCCTCCATAGACCACTCCAATCCTTTCTTCGTATTGTGTGTTATATCCCACAATGCGCTTGCCATATCATTTGCTTTAACAGCTCGTTTGTGAGCCATTATATCATTTGGTTCATTTAAATCAAATTCTAATATTCCCTTTGCCATAATTAATAATTCATATAGTTTGATGTTAATACCCATCTTTTTTCAGTTGGGTTTGTATTAGCTTGTGTTCTATGTCGAATATAACCAGGGAAAAATATTACATCACCAGTTATTGCAGGTATTGTTTTCCATCCATACATCTCATCATCATATTGTTTCATATAAAACCCTTTATGATATTCCAATGGGTCTCTAAATTCAATATACCCACCACCATCAGGCATATTTAAATAAGCGGCGGTAGTTAATGTTGTTGGTCCGTGATGATGTTTTTCAGTAACACCGCCCTTTCCGTGAAAGTTCACCCAAGAATTAGAAACTTTATAATCATGCCCTTTGTACATTTTCCATTCATTCAAAATAATGTGTTGAGATATTTCATCCAACCATTTATAAAATTCTTTAAACTCAGATATTGTATGTGGAGCTTTGTATTTATTAGGTGCAGAACTGGCTGCATCTCCTGTTTCCAAATGTGTTTTTATATTTGTAGTGTTTATTAAATCATCACAAATAGGTTCTAATTTTTTAAAATCAAATCCATCATAATGAGCTTTAATAATTAAAGGCTCAAATGGAGTTACATCAATTAGTTTTGGTACGGGCATTTCTTTTAGGTTTTTCGGTTTTACTTCTAAAGAAAATAAATAACTTAGATTCTTGATTATCCATTTGAGTCATCGCTACCCACTTACCCAATACACTACCACCAATATAAAAAGGTAACACTAAATAATCTTTTTCAAATAACAATGGTTGTAATGAAAAATACATACCAGCTAAAGATACTAAATTAATCCAAACTGAATTAAGTAATAAATCTTTTAATCTATTTTCGTATGTATATTTAATTTCCATTGTTTTAAATACATTGAAAAGAACTTGAAATACTAATATGGCGGTATATGTTAACATTTAATAAAAGGTAATATTGCTAATTCTTTTCCCTTTGCCTCCACCATAACATCTACATCCAATCCGTATGTATTTGGAAGTGAGTTAATATAAATTGAATGAGCTTGTGGTTTTTCTTTTGGATTGTTTTCGTGTAATGCTTTTGATTCAGAGTAATGAACTTCTTGCTTAATCCCTTCCGGCCAAGTTGTTGCTGCTAATTTAAGAGCTTCTTCTTCACTCAATCCACCTGTACAAAATTGGTGGTGGTGATAATCGAATACAATTGGAATACCTGTATGTTTGTGAATATACATAAGGTCTAATACTGAATACATAGAAGCTTTATCATCATTCTCCACCGTAAGCCTATTACGAACTGATGGTGATAACCTTTTAAAGTTTTGGATGAATCTATCCATTGCAGATTGCTTATCACCATACACACCATTACAATGAATATTGATATTGTTGAATCTGGTTTTAGATAACCCCATCATATCAAATATCTTACCATGCAATTCTAAATCAGCAATTGCGTTCTTAACTACTTCCTCATTTGGAGATGTTAATACAACAAATGGACCGGGATGCGAATTAACTCGCATATTCCAAAACTTAGCGAAATCACCCGCTTTCTTTAACTCAAATTTAATTTCTTTGTAATCTTTTAATTGAGTTAAATCAATATGGTCTCCCCACGGAACAATAGTGGACGATAATCTAAACAAAGATATATTGTTTAATCGATTCCACTCTAAAATTTTAACGATATCTTTTGCATTGAGTAATGCAAGTTCGGAAACATAATCTAAGCCTTTGGATTGAAAAGTACGTTTAACCATAGCTCGGTTAGTGGTTACTTTTTTACCCATACTCATATTAATACATGCGTATCCTAAGTTTATCATTTTGGTATAATTTGTTGTTATACAAATATACGAAAATAATTCCAATTTACCAAATATTAATAAGATTTTCCGGAGAAGTCAGTAGGGTATTGTGAAGGTTTGATATTTTTTATCCAATAATTAACCGCATTTTGGTCATTTATCCAATTCCTTCTATCATCCCAATTAAAAGATGGTCTAGCATAGTAAGGTAACATATTTTTTATTGCAGATGCTCTAGATGGATGTTCTGCTCTTACAATATTTATTATACCATCACCATCTGTATCATATCCATCAATAGTGCCATCACCATCATAATCAATAGGTCTCTTTGAGTAATCAGTTTGAAGGTTCATTAATATCTCATCGGTTATTTCAGGTTCTAATGCAGCCTTTTCTTCATCAGTTAACGTTACTTCATCTTCTTCCACAATTGTTGTAGCGGAATCAATTTCTTTTTTTTTTATGTCCTCATTATATTGAGTAGCTGCATTAACTAATGTTTCATTTGGTTCTGATGGATTTTCTACTTCATTAAAGAATACTTCCGCATCTTTTTCTGATAGAGTTATTGGTTCATCATATAATCCTAACTCTTGGTCATTTTTCATCATTTCGGCTAATAAATCCTCTCGTCTTTTCTTATCACCATATACCTCATAATCCTTATAATTCTCATCCATCAATTCATCCAATCCATCTCCTAATGTAGCATCCCAATCTGACAAATCATCATCTTCTTTACGTTTCATAATCAAACCATTAAACGCAATAATAAGTGCAATTGCCAATGGGTCAAATACTAATACAATTATAAGGATAAAGAATTTTACAACATCGTTAAGTGGAACATTAAATGCTTCTGCTACGAAACGAAATCCACCAACTTCTCTTTCTAATTCGATATTGTTATTCTTAATTGAATTGATTGAATCTAACGCTACATTGTTTTGTATAGTTAGTTCATCGATGCGTTTGGATACTGCTGTTATTTCTTTATCAGCTGTTTTAATCATTTGTGTAACCCTTGAAGTAGATTTATCCTTATCAATTTGTTTGGATAAGTTACTCTCTTGTGAATTACGAATGTTTTGCTGGTTGGTTAATTGAGTTGTATAACGAGCAATCTCCGTATCATTTTTAGTGATTTGTGATTGATACACCGATATATCTCTTTCAACTTTTTGTAGTTCTAAGTTTTGTTGTTGGAAAGCATTTGATAAATATCCAAAGATACCAGCTGATGTAATTAACATAAGTGTTGCTACTGATATAGCTAAGTACCATTTATTGAATCCTTTAATAGTATCCCATTGTTGTTTCAAATATGTTGCGGCTACTAATTTAGCGAATTCTAATGCACCTGCCATTACCATTACCGATAGTGAAGCACCGGCAAATAGAACACCTAAACCTGTTACAGAAAAGTAGGCTGCACATCCTGCAACAATGATTGCTGATAATCCAACTAAATACTTTAACCAATTCATATTACGATAAATCTACGATGTTTGTTGTTAGTTCTACTAATCTTTCGATTTCATTTGATAACTTAATTGCTTGTGCTTGGTCTGCAGGTCTTTCACCTTTTAACATTTCAGCAATAACTTTAGCTCTTTTAGTGATAGCTTCCAAATGCTCCTGAGCTCTCATTTTGTATTCTGGTTTCATAATTTGTTTTTTTAAATTGTATATATAAATATACTCAAAATAAAAATGAGGGTGAAATTAACCACCCCCATTATTGTTAGTTTGTTGTTTAGAATAAATTAACCAATCGAAACTGTTCGTTTCTTTGGTTTTTCGGGTTCTCTCTTTGGTATTTGTAATTCCAATACACCATCTTCAAACGATGCTTTTACTTTATCTAAATCGAAGATTTTAGAATCAGCTGTGAAACTTCTTAAGAATGATGAACGTTTAACTTCTCTACGAAGATATACCCCACCTTCTTTTTCGGTTGCTTTACTTGATTTTTCTCCTTTTAGTGTAATCACATCACCATCTACATCAATGGTAATTTGTTCTTTGGTTAATCCTGGAACTTCTGCTACAATCTCAATACGGTCATCAAAATTAATGATGTCACATTTTGGATAAGCGTTTTGTTGGAATGGGTTAATACCAATTTCCTTTGATAATTGAGGAAATGATTCTGAAAATACTTTATCGAATAAAGTATCTAATGGTGAGAAGAACTCGTCCCTAAATGCTGGGTTAGGGAATCCCGGATGAATTTGATTTTTCATAATTTTACCTTTTTTTAAGCGTTAGTTTGTATCTCCTTTTGGATGATACGCTGATATGCTGGCCAGCTCTATCAGTTCATAAATATAATGAAATTAAAATTTATGCCGTCTGTCTTTCAATAATTGTACTCATATGGTCTGCCCAATGTAGTATGTATTGAATTTTAGAACGAAGATATTTTGAAGTATCATATGTTTTGAAATACTTTTCATTATCATCGTCATATAAACCATCTGTAAGTTTAATACCAAAATATTCATTTTCACTATATTGAATACCATAATGATTTAAAGTAAAAAATGTTCTATCGGTAATACTCATAAACGGAATATTTTCATTTCGTTTGTATAGTTCACCTCTATTATCAATATGCCACTTTGAATCGTTTGGTACATAATGTAATTCATCTTTAATACCCAACTTACCTAAATCATGATGAAGTGCTGCAAACAATAATTGGTCATCGGTAAAATCTATACTTCCACCCGCTTCTTCATATAATTTTTTCATACGAAGTGAATTTTTACAAACATTTAAAATGTGGTCTATATATCCACCTTCATATGCATTATGATAATTTAAATTACCACTAGCTGGTGATATAATTAAATTAGGACCTAATTCGTCCATAGAATACATTGTTAATAATTTTTCCAATCTCTCAGGATTAGAACTACAAGCCTTACGAACTAAGTTCAAAAACTTTTCGTAATTTTCTTCCAATTGTTTTTCGTTATAATTTTTCATAATACAAATATACTAATTTATTTTTAATTTTCCAAATTTTCTTCAATATCCTCACCACATAGGGCTGAATATAGTACATCAAGTTCTTCCTCACTACCACACCAACCCAACCCATCCATATCCATCATTTCAATAAAAAATTGACCTTTCTTTAATCCAATTTCTTTAAGCATTAATTGTTCATCTGTTGAATTGGATATTAGTTGTGGTGAAAATTCATCGTTTCGATATTTTGGAATTGCCAATGTCCAATAATAATGTCCATCTTCACCTTCACCATCTTCTCCAATACCATCACCACCTACAATTTTTGTCCAACCCTGTCTTATAAAGGTTGCTTCAGTAATTGGTGTCATTGGTAATTTAACTTCTTTCTTTCTCATCAGTCTAAAACTATTTTAGTGTATATATTTTTATTGGATATTGAATGTGATGTTTTTAAAACGAGTGTGTCACCAATCATTTCCCTAATTGGAGATATTATTGTATTTATCTCACCACCTTTACCACTATAAGATGAACTATTTGTAGTAGGTACTAATTCATCTTTATTTGATATCAATGTTGGTAAATTAACTATTGTAAATTGTCCTGTAAAATAGTTTATATACGTTTTGGTAATAGTTACAATTTCATCACCACGTCTTAACCACCAATAAAGATTACTTTCAAAGTTTACGTTTTCGTTGGGGTATGGTTCTTTACCATTAACTAAAATTCTACCGGTAACTCTATGTGATTGAGGTGTACCAATAGATGTAATCTTTAAATGATAAAATCCATTTTGGTCTTTTGGTAAACTCCTTAAGCCGTTTTGAGTTAATACGGAATCAATTGTAACTGTATATTCTTTTTGCGGAATATATTCATCTTCTTTTGTACAGGCTGATAATAAAAGTAAAAGGGGTATTAATTTTTTCATTATAACAATTTTTCTAATATAGAATTCCAAGTTGGATATTTGTTCCATTCTTCGGTTTCATATGCCCAACCGAATCGTAATAGTTCACCTTCAAATTCTCCGGCACCATTAGCGGTTCTATCATCGATTAGATAATCACCTCTCAACATATTTTTTAAATGAGTAACTACCATTTTCTTACGGAACAAATCTCCGAAGTGTTCTTCAATCCAATATCTCTTATCCATAGCTGAAGATGGATTTCCCCAAGGTGCCGCGGTTGCTATATACAATTCATACTTACCACTTTCTGCTAGTTTTCTAACTGCTTCAATAGCTCCTTCAATTGGTGGAGGGTTTCTGAATATACCTGGTATGTGGTCATATCTACCTTCGTATTCTACTTTTAAATGTGGGCTACGATTGGTAACAATTTCTACTTGTTTTGCGAAGTCCACCAGAACTCCATCCATATCAATCCACACTATTTGCTTTACACTATTCATATCTCTCTTTCTTTATATAATAAAGATACGAAAAATATCTCAGATTACCAAATAAAAGAGGGGAAATAACCCGTTGAAAATCAACAAGTTACGTCCCCTTTTATAAGTTATTGATAATCAATTAGTTATAACTTCTTCATTTTCAACACCTTCTTCTTCGGTTGCAAATGGATTATAGCTAAAATCTAGCTCATATTGATTATTTTCTCCTAACAATATTTGTTCTTCTAATTCATATCTTTCCAATACTCTTTTAACAATACCAGAACGAATACAATCTTCTTTTGTAAATTCAATCTGATAAACTCCTTTCAATTTACCTAATCGTTTCCACACATCAAAGAATCCGCTTTTTGTGTAAGCGGGTGAACCATTATTTTTGTATTTATCACATTGAGAAAGGTCACCTTCAATAACCAATTTAGCATCATCCGAAATACGAGTAATTAAAGTTTTTAATTGTTGTGGTGATGCGTTTTGTGCTTCATCTAAAATAATATAACTCTTTTCGAAATTTATACCTCTAAGAAAATTTAATACTTTAAATTCAATCTTACCCTGTTCAATCAATTTTTTAGTTTCAACCGGCCCAATTATTTTATGCATTATAAATAAAGATGATTCATTATGTACGGCTATTTTTTCCATTAAATCACCCGGCAAATGTCCTAACTTATCTTCACTGCCAACATCAACCGTTGGATTGATAATAATTAATTTTTCAATATTTGACAAACGATGTAATAATAACTCTAAACCTTTTTGTATTGATATGTATGTTTTTCCTGCCCCTGCTAAGGCATGCCCCATTATGATGTTATGGTTAGGATGCTCTATTGCTTTGTAAAATCTTTTTTGATTATATGTTTTAAATTTTATTTTTTTAATTGTTTTTGGGTAAGATAATTTATATTCTTTCATTACTTCTACTGAAACTTCTTCTTTGCCTTCATTAATTTTTTTCCTAGCCATAATACCGATTTATATGTTATGTACCATTGTAACTTTTTCTTTAGAGGGGTTACCTCTAGCTTTTTTTAATTTAATAAGTTTTAATTGAGCATGTATATCTCTGCACATTTCGTATTTTTCTAAACGAATGCATAAATTTAATAGTAATTCTAATGCAGGGATATAATCTTTTTGATATATTTTAGAAATTATATCAGAGTCTTTAAAACGAAATAAGATTATGTGAGATTTTTTTGATTTAATTGCCAGTAATAATCGTTGAAATGTTTGTTGGAAAAATTCATCTCCAAAATTATTTAAGTACTTATTAATAATTGGATTAGAACTATTAAGGTACTTATGCCATGCAACGTTAGGATTAATCATTGGCAACCATTTTAATTACTTATAAGTATCACCAAGCTTTGAAATACGAATTACTTTTTTTAAAATAAATTTTATTTATTCTTTAGCTTTCCTACTTCTTCTTTCGCCGCATTTTCAATATTTGATACGGCTCCTTTTACTGAATTTACGGCTCCATCTGCTGCCGCTTTTGCGGAATCTACGGCTCCGGCTACTGCCGATTTTGCATTTGCTACGGCGTTTTGAGCGTTTGCTACTGCCGATTTTGCCGCTGCTGCTGCACCCGCTACTGCTGCAGTTGCACCTGCCGCTGCGGCTGTTGCTGCTGCGATTGAACCTTGTACTTTATTTGCCGCATCTTGTAATCCAGCCAATGCTCCTTTTAATCCCTTACCTTTATTCTTTTTAACTTTTTTCGGTTCTTTTGGTTTCTTTAATTTTATTTTAGGAACTTTAGGTAATTTTGGTTTTCCAAACTTAGGTAATGCAGGTAATTTTGGTAATACAGGTAAAACAGGCAATGGTAACAATGCCAGTAAATCGGAAGCCGCTGGTAATTTTGGAATCTTAGGTATAGCTGGTAGTTTAGGTATTTTAGGTATAGTTGGAATCATTCCATTTAAGGATTTAAGTGCCGCTTCGGCTTTTGCTTTTGCATCGTTTATTACTTTCTTTGCTTCATTTACGTTTGCTGTAAGTTTTGAAACTTCTTGCTTTTTAGCATCTAAATCTTTTTTAAAAATATTTACATCTTTTAATATTTCTTGAGTAATTCCTTCTCTCCTTTTTTCTTTGGGTTTAGTAAAAAGTAATTTGGTTTCGTATTTTTTAACAAATTTATTTACCTTTCCTTCTATATCTGTAAATTCCTCGTTCACCACGGCGTATGCACCATCAAAATTAAATGGATATCTATAACTTGTTTGTCTCCTTATTTCTTCCTCTAATATTTTAATTTTTCCTTCAATCTGGCTTTGTTCCAATTTCCCTTTAGCTAATGCAATATTGGCTGCATTAAGAGGGTTATTGTCCGTTTCGGGTTCAATAACTACCAACTCTTTTCCTATACCATATGAAGCGGAAACGGTTGTTAAAACTTTCCCAGTCGCCCAATCTCCATTTAATTCATTCCAACCCGCGATTGTTTCCGTTTGTAGCACTCCGTTATTTACATCATCCAGAGGTGAAGGTTTATCGACTAACCAATCAATGAATCTTACTAAATTAGAATAGTTAACCTCAAAACTACCATTTGTGATAAATATATTTGTTCTGAAATCTACTCTTGATTTTAGTTCTAACGGTACTGCATTTTTTGCAATATTTACGGCTTCTTCATAAACAAAGCTTATAATATTAGCACTATCAAAACTAGCTTGTAAAAAATATGGATTACCTTCAATTAAGGCAGAATTTAAATCATTATAATAAGTTTGTGAAGTATAATATACAGGAGATGTATCATTATAATCTTTAAAGATAGCTAATATAAATCTAAAATTAGTACCTTCTACATAATTTAGATTCTTTAAAGTTTTTGTGGTAAATGGTAATACGTTTTTATCAGCGTATCTTCCAAATAAATTTATTTTAGCTTTTTCTTGAGCTCCATTGGATTCATACTGAAGTAATCCATTAACTTTTGTTAATGACAGGAATTGGTCAGATATATAATTACCTGTCTGTGGGTATGTGTTTTGTAAATTATTTAGTCTTTTATACTCCATAGAGATAAATATACAAACTGAAAATTATTCCAATTCGTTATTTAGCCCATTTACCTCTTTGTACCAATTGAGCAATAATCCCATAAACTGAAAGGTCTTGGTAAGTATCTTGAACCGATTCACCAACTTCATCAGGCTGACCCAATACAACTAATTGCTTTAATCTCTGAACTTTATCGTTGATTCTAAACCAAAGTCCTGTGAGTGATAATTTTATATCTTCTTTTGTTTCTAATGAAGAACCAACTGATATATTACCAGGTCCATAGTTCCTTTGTTTTTTACAAAAGGTCTCATACATCTCTATCTGTACTTTCTTAAATTCATCCATCATTTCTGGATAAATTCTTTCACAATATTCAATCGCAGTTTCTTCTTTCATATAAAAAATATATTTTGGTGTAATACAAATATATGAATATATCTTGAATTTTCCAAGCAAAACAAACTTTATTTAAAAAAATGAAAAAGTTTTCCACATTTCTTTACGTTTGAGTTTTTTGGACAATAGTTATTGACACTAGACTACTTAACCAGGAAAGCAGAAAGCAGTATAAATAAAGAATTAACTAGGAACTTGGAGCTGCTTACACGTCTGAAAAACTTCCATCCTCATTTTTAATTGAGATTTTGTATATTCTACCCGTTGGGTCTGAATTTGTTAATTCATTCTTTTTTTGTTCTGCACTTTCTAAATCTTCAAATTCATCTAAAGTATCATTGGAATTTAATTTCAAAACCCATACTTGTCTTTTAGCCCAATTAGGGTCACCCATATTAGTATCAATTGGAATCAATTGTTTGTGAATAACGTACATAATTTTTATTTATTTTTTCTTTAAAAGAGATTTTATATCACAATAACAAGCATTAGCACTATGAGCTATGGCCATTAATATCCACATCAAAGTCATCTCACCTAAACCCAAAAAGGTTTTAGGAGTATCACTACTTAATGTGTTTGGTGAACAATGTGTGATTGATTGTGTTGGTTCGTAAAAATAGAACGCAAGTAATAGAAAGGATACAGCTACCCAATATCTTAGTACATAGTATTTTACTTTATTCCACATACTAATAAATATATGGTTAGTTAAATACCGATTTCTTTAAGACGTAATAACTCTTCGTGAATTGATTTGTTGAATGGAGTCCATTTGATGTTTTCCAACATCCACTTACGATACCAAATAGGTATTTTTCGTATTTCTTTATCTTTGTATTTTCCGAATGTCATTTTAATTTCAGGTCCATTTGCAGCAATATCGTGCGGACTAGGTTGTCCTTGTTTATGTAAACCTATTTCGTGGAGTGGGATTCCTGTTAATAACTTTTGACCTTCACCGTATAATTTCCACATTGGAACTTCATAATCAAAAAATAAATCTTCTACCTTTCCGAACTTTGGTACACTCCCTACAAAATCGATTATAAGCCCATTTTGCTTCTCAGGATGGATACGGGTTACTCTGCCCACAAACTGATACCACCAACTCAAAGAAGCCGTAGGTCTACCGGTAATGATACAATCTAATTGTGGATGGTCGAACCCTACTGAAAGGATTGTAACTTGAACTACTATTCGTAATACACCTCTTTTAAACTCATCTATTATTCTATCCCTATCGGAATCCGCCATACCACTATATATCGGTGCACAACTTGGTAAACGTGTAGAAAGTTCTTTTGCTTCTTCAATTGAAGGAACTGATATTAAAATTGATTTTCTATCTGTTAATTGTGAAACTTTACGGATTATCTTACCTGCAATATCTTGGTTTTTGTAGGCTTTTCTAATACTTTCTTCGGTATATTCCGCATTTGTAGAATTATATACCAAATCACCAGTTTCAAAATCATAAGATTCATATTGTAGTGGTGACCAGAATTTTAAATCCACCATTTCCTTAATTTGGGCAACGTGGATGATATCTTTGAAGAAATTACCTTTTTTACTTTTAGATGTCAACATTACCAACTTCGAAAACGGCTTTCCGAACTCATCCATATTGGTTTGTAACTTCAATGGGGTTGCAGTGAGGCCTAATATATGTGTTATCTTTGCTGCGGTTAAAAATCTCCTCAACATACCATCTGGTTCACGTGGAAACCTATCACATTCATCAATAATAACCTTTCTGATACCTAATTCGTGGAATTTCCAAGCAATATTAATTATTGAACCAATTGTAGCGTATGTTACATCTCCAATCTCCTTTTCATTCATTGAAGCGGAATAAATTGATGCTTTTCCACCTAAATTGATGAATTTATTGTAATTTTGTTCTAATAATTCTTTTGAAGGTTGTATAACTAAGATTTTTTCACCCAATTGATGAGCAATTTCAGCAATTACAATACTTTTACCAAATGCAGTAGGTGCAACTATGATAGAAGGGTGCGGTTTCTTAATTTTAAAGAACTCCACACCCTTTTTAACAGGTTCTATTTGATTTGGTCTTAATTCCATTTATAATTTATAGATATTCGGGTCCATATACCCCAAAACGAGCAGTACCATCGATAATGTTACCTCTAGCGTGCTTAGCCGGTGCTTTCCACGTTGCTGCTTTTAATAAATCACCTTTTTTAATCGGTGCACCTTTCAAATCACCATCAACTCTACTGATAAATCCCCAACAAGATGTGCCATGCCACACTCTGATGAATTTATTACCAACTTCAACAATTACTTCTTTGTATTGGTTTGGCATTCCGGCTTTTTCGTAATATTCTTTACGAGTCTCATTTAATTTTTCGATAAATTTAGCTACAATAGGGTTGCTGTTAAGATAATCTAACGCTTTTTGTTCTGTCTGTCTCATAATAAAGGGGTTTTATTGATTTTTTATTAAATTGAATGAATATTTGTTGCGAGCAAACTCTTTACTCACTTTTTTCTTCTTGTCTACTACGATTTTTTCTCTAAATCTACCATCGTAAGCCCCACTAGCCACCATTTCGGTTCTTTTTAGGGTTAGTTTATAGTTTTTCATAATCTTATCTTCTTTACTTAGTAAAGATACAACAAAAACATCAATTTTCCAAGCTTTTTTCAATAAAAATTCACTTATAACTCATTGAAAATCAACATTTTATGAAGTTTTTTTGAGTTTTTATAAAAAGTTGGAAATCAATCAGTTATAATCACTTAATAGTCAACGAGTTATTTGGATATGTGAAAAATATTTCGTATATTTGTTTATTCTTTGTTAATATTCATATAGTTATTAATGAAAAATGTTACGAGCTTATGAATACATATACATATCTATATACAAAATACTTCAGTCAGTTTTTTAAGGGAAACTGCTGGACAAACTAAGGGTGTACGGGATTAACTTCTCCGCACCCTTTTTTATTTTAACAGGTTACAATTAAACAAAAACAAACAAACATGAAAAAAATCGGAAAATTTCTCCTTTTAGCAATGATTACATTATTATCATTAGGAGCAAGTGCACAAGAGACAACCTCTGAAATTCAGGGATTGGTTTCTGATGCAAAATCAGGATTAGCAGGTGTTACGGTTGTTGCAACTCACCAACCTACGGGTACGAAGTATATTACTTCAACTCGTAATGATGGTAGATACAACTTACCTAACCTTAAAATCGGCGGACCTTATTCAATTCACGTAACATCAATTGGTTTCAAATCAGAACACCAAGACGATATTACATTATTGTTAGGTCAGTCACACAAATCAAACTTTGCTTTGAAAGAAGCTTCTACAACTTTGAAAGAAGTAGTTGTTACATCAGGACAAAACAAAGTATTCAACTCAAGCCGTAATGGTTCTCAAGAGATTATCAATCGTAGATTAATCGAATCAGTACCTAACGTAAATCGTAGTTGGAAAGACTTAGTAAAATTAGTTCCTTCTCAGAACAACCTATCATTTGGTGGTATGAGTTCTCAATTGAATAACGTTACCTTAGATGGTGCTAACTTCAATAACTCATTCGGATTAGGTGATGGAACATTAGGTGGACAAACTGGAGCACAACCAATTTCCTTAGATGCGGTTGAACAAATCCAAGTTAACGTTTCACCTTTTGATGTTAAGTATGGTGGATTTGCTGGTGGTTCAGTAAACACAGTTACTCGTAGTGGTAAGAATCAAGCGTTTGGTTCGGTTTACCAATACTTTAAAAACAAAGATTTACAGGGTTACAAAGTAGGTGATATTACATTACCGGAACAACCATTCACTTATGATTTAAAAGGATTTACAGCAGGTGGAGCAATTATTAAAAACAAATTGTTCTTCTTCGTAAATGGTGAGCAAGAAGAAAGAATGGAACCCGGTACACAATGGACAGCATCTGATGCAAATAACAATCCCAATGGTATCAATATCTCACAAGCTAAAGCAGCTGATTTAGATGCTTTACAAAAGTTCTTAATTGAAAAATACGGATACAACCCTGGTTCATATCAAGGTTATCAGTACGCTTCAAAATCAAAAAGATTAACTACTAAATTAGATTGGAATATTAATGATAAGAATTCGTTCTCATTGAAATATACAATGTTACGTTCTTCAGCTGATATCCCAGCTTCTAATAGTGGTTCAATTAATTCATCAAATGGTAGAAGACCGGGCGTTACTGCAATGCCTTTCTTTGGAGCTGGTTATGTAATTAATAACAACGCCGATATCTTAATTGGTGAATTGAATACTCGTTTTTCTAATTCAGCTAACAACAAATTACAAATCGGATTTACTCAATTGAGAGATTTCAGAAGCTCATTAAGTGCTGGTAATTTCCCTCAAGTTGATATCTTAGATGGTAATGGGTTACCGTACACTACGTTTGGCTATGAGAGATTTACTTATGGTAACGTTTTAAATTCAGATGTAATTCAAGTAAATGATATCTTCAACTTATATAAAGGTAAGCACGAATTTACATTTGGTACACAAAATTCATTCAAACAATATTCAAATGGTTTCTCACCTTCTTACGCAGGTGCATTCCGTTTTAATAGTTTAGCAGATTTCTACGCTTCAGCAAACGGAACTAAAGCCGCAGCAGTTTATGATTTATCATATTCTCTAAGTGGTGGTTTCCCATTAGTTGGACCAAAGAATACTGAATTAAGTTTGTTCGCTCAGGATAAATTTAGAGTAAAAGATAATCTAACTATTACTTATGGTATTAGAGCTGATTATGTTTCTTTCGCTGATAACTTCCTTTACAATCCAGTAGTTGATACATTAAGTAAATTCTATGGTGGAGTTAATTTGAACACAGGTTTAGCACCTAAGGCTTCATTACAAATTTCTCCTAGAATTGGTTTCAACTGGGATGTGAACAATGACCAAACATTACAAGTAAGAGGTGGTACTGGTTTATTCCAAGGCCCTCCTCCTTTCGTATGGATTTCAAATCAGGCATCTAATAGTGGTATGGCATTATTTGGAAGTATCACAAACGGAACTGGATATATGTTCTCACCTGATATTGATAAATACAGACCAACTCCAACGCCAGGTTTATCTAAATCATATTCTCTTAACGTAACTGACCCTAATTATAAATTTCCGCAAGTATGGAAAACTACATTAGCAGTTGATAAGAAAGTATTAGGATGGACAGTAACTGCGGAAGGAACTTATATTAAGAACATTAACGCTACCGTATTCCAAAACGTTGCATTACCTTCAACAGGCAATACAACATTAAGTGATGGTAGAACTCGTTTCGTTAAACGTTCAGTTTACGATGCAACTGGAACTGCTCAAACAGCAACTAATCCAAACATCGGTAACGCAATTTATATGACTAATGCAAATATTGGTTATGTATTATTCGGAACATTACAGGTACAAAGACAATTTAAGAATTTAGCGGTGAACGCTTCTTATACTCGTCAAAAAGCAACGGATGCTACAATAACAGGTTCAACAGCATTTACAATGTGGGGAGCTAGACCGACTGGTACTAACCCTAACAACTTTGAGGAAGGTTTATCAAACTTCTACTTACCTCATAGAATTATTGCTAGTGTGAACTATGGTAAAGAATTAATTAAGAACACAAGAACTTCAATTGGTTTATTATATGAAGCTTCTCCTAACGTTCCGTTATCTTCACTTTCTTACACTTATGGTGGTGATTTAAATAATGATGGTTTCAATGGTAACGATATAATCTTCGTTCCTAAAGATGCATCTCAAATTAAATTAACTAACGCAAGTGCTGTAAGTGGTGTAGCTGATACTCGTACACAAACTGAATTGTGGAATCAATTAGATGCTTTCATTTCAAACAACCCTTACCTT
>ENA-OSIY01000493-OSIY01000493.1-marine-metagenome-genome-assembly--contig:-NODE-493-length-21853-cov-7.753628_pt1 | contig 21853 bp, 22 predicted proteins | sample MGYA00237884_ERZ534233 | MGnify/ENA primary metagenome ERZ534233 (study PRJEB26412, sample SAMN06343840) | marine metagenome | isolation source: estuarine water | place: USA: Columbia River Estuary... | reverse complement strand
GGCCCTGTGTACCAAGCAGGTACGCTATCTGGGAATCCCATTGCGATGGCAGCAGGCCTTGCCATGCTTCATCACTTGGATACGCATCCTGAAATCTACCTTCGCTTGGAAGCCATAGGGGAAGAGCTAACTGCAGGAATGAATAGCATCAATTCAACCTTGGGTCTTGACTATACCCTCAACAAGTTGGGGAGCATGTATTCCTTGTTTTTCACTTCTAGCCCAGTTACTGATTTTGAATCTGCCAAAAAATCTGATACCCAACTGTTTGGCCGTTACTTCCAAAGTATGCTGAAGCGAGGGGTTTATTTGGCACCGTCTCAGTTTGAAAGCCTTTTCTTATCGACTGCTTTAACGAGCGAACTGATTGGAAAAATCCTACAAGCGCATGAGGAAAGCATGAAAGAAATTCATTAAAAAAGAGACGATGATTTTGAAAGTATACGGCATCAAAAATTGCGACACGATGAAGAAAACCTTCTTCTTTCTAGAGGAAAAAGGTATTTCTTACGAATTTATCGATTACAAAAAGCAGGCTCCTACTTTCGAACTACTCAAAAGCTTCCACTCAAAAACTAGTTTGGAAACCTTAGTAAATCGCCAGGGGACCACCTACAAAAAGTTGGATGAGGGGAATAAAGAGGCCTTAAAAAACGAATCAACAGCCCTTTCTATAGTAACTTCCCAACCCAGTATGATCAAAAGACCGGTGATCGTCTACCCCGATGGGAGCATTACTTTAGGATTTGTCCCGGAGCAGATTGCCCTCAAATTAAAGTAGAATCCCATTTATCATTTTTAGATACCCAGCTCAGGTACCAGATAAGATTTAGAGTTGTGGAGGAAAAAAAGCAGGCAGATGCTTCAAAATATCTTGGGTCATGTGATCCAAATCATAGGAAGGTTTCCATCCCCAATCTTCTCGGGCATGACTATCATCGATGCTATCCGGCCAAGAATCAGCAATGGCTTGGCGAAAATCCACTTGGTAGTTAATTTCAAAGTTAGGCACCTCTTTTTTGATGCTTGCAAAAATCTCTTTCGGAGAAAAGCTCATGCCCGCAAGGTTGTAGCTGGATCGGATTTTGACTGCTTCTCTTGGTGCATTCATCAAATCTAGCGTAGCCTTGATGGCATCCGGCATGTACATCATGGGGAGGTAGGTATCCTCGCTTAAGAAACAGGTGAAAGGCTGGTTTGCAATCGCCTTGTGGTAGATGTCCACTGCATAGTCTGTGGTGCCTCCTCCTGGTAAGGATTTGTAGCCGATTAGGCCGGGATAGCGAAGGCTCCGTACATCCACCCCATATTTTTCAAAGTAGTAGTTGCACCAACCTTCCCCTGCAAGTTTGCTTATTCCATACACCGTGTTTGGATTTTTTTCACAAAACTGCGGGGTATTGATTTTGGGTGTTCCAGGGCCAAATACAGCAATGGAAGATGGCCAATAGATCTTATCCAATCTAAATTCTTTCGCGAGTTCCAATACATGGAGCAAGCTATCCATGTTGAGCTGCCAAGCAAACTGGGGATTTTTTTCACCTCTAGCGGATAATACTGCAGCGAGGTGGTAGATCTGTGTCACCCTTTCCTTCTTCACCAAGGCACCTAAGGCATCCTTATCCATTACATCCAATACTTCAAACCTGCAGAAGGGAAATTGGGTGCTTTCGGCTGCTCTTAAATCAGTTGCAATCACTTGATTTCTACCAAATTGATCTGCAAGTGCACGGGTTAATTCTGAGCCGAGCTGCCCAGCAGCTCCAATAACGAGGATTTTGTCCATAAGGTGGTCTATCAAAAAACCCGTAGTTACCGTCAGGGTTTTTGTTTTATATTTGGGTTCGCCGTATGAGATGGATTTCAGTGATAGAGAACAACCGAAAGGAGTATCTGTGTTAAATTTAACCGATCTTAGCGTAGAATTCATACAGAACGACACTACCCCAAAACATTATAGATTATCCATCACCGATTTAATTCAAAAAAAATATAAAAATCTACCTCAAATAGTGAAGGGAAATATAATAAGCATTTATGTTGATGTAGAAACTGATGCATTAACCGTTGATCTGTTAATAACAAAATTATCTCAATACGAACCTTTTCAACTTAGGACCGAATTTAACATTTTGGACAAAGCTCAACCTCAAGTCAATGAAATTGAAAAACTGTCATTAGATGTGGAGACTGCGTTTTCGGAATTCATTGATCGCATTGAAACAAGAGCAACCAAACAAGAAGTTTTAAACAAATGTATTGAATTGTTTAGAACGTCACAAGTACTAAATGAGTAAAATTAATACCAAACAAAAAAAAATCGGCGTTGGAATTGTTACGTGTAACAGAGAACATTTTTTTGAAAAGTGCATTAATTCTATTTTACCTGCTTGTTCTTATGTTGACGAGCTAGTTGTTGTTAATGACGGGTTAAAACTAACTAAAGATTACAATGATGCAACCTTCATCCAAAACACAACCAATTTGCACGTAGGAGCTAGCAAAAATATATTAATGACTACCCTGTTGGATTTGGGTTGTGATTATATTTTTACTTTAGAGGATGATGTAATGATAACCGATTCAAACATATTTCAACACTATATAAACACATCACTCGCAACTGGCATTCAACATTTCAATTTTGGATTTTCACAAAGAGAAAATTTAAACTCAGATTTGAAGCCAATTTATAGAAAAATTGTTGAATATAAAGACAGTATTAAAATTGTGTTAACTAAAAATATTTTAGGAGCGTTTACCTTCTATACAAGAAGTGCATTGCAGACAATAGGATTGCATCACCACTTATTTAACAAAGGACACGGTGACCATCTCGAGTTAACTTATAGGGCGGCTAAGCATGGCCTCACTACTCCGTTTTGGTGGTTTGCTGATATATACGGAAGTTGGAATATGTTGCACAATTTAAGTGATTTTACAACGGATTCAACAGTAAGAGATGTTAATACGTTCAAGGAGCGCTTTAATGATGCTAGAAACACATTCAAAGCGTTGCATGGACAAGATATTTTTGCTGTTCCTGAAGCAACAGAGCAAGAAGTAATTCAATATTTAAAACAACAAACAACATGTTAAATTCCCGTAAAATTGGAATAGGAGTTATCACGTACAACAGACCAGATTTTTACCGAAAGGTAATTGAATCCTTGCCTAAGAATACTTCACACCACTCAGTAGTGGTAAATGATGGAGTTGATCGGTATGCGTTGAGATCTGATGCAGACACCGTAATATTTAATGACTCGCAATTGGGAGTATCAAAAACAAAAAACCGTGCAATTAGATGTTTAATTGATCACGGATGCACAGATCTCTTTTTGTTTGAAGATGACGTGTTCGTTAAAAATCACGATGTATTTCAACAATACATAGATGTTTCTGACATATCTAATATCCCTCATTTATGTTTTGGTCCTGTTGAAATAACAAAAAAGTATCAATCTAATCTTAAATTGACGTGCATGTATTCGACTACACTAGGATTAGATTTGTATCACAACCCTCAAGGAGGGTTGATGTATTTTAATTTAAATCTTATTGATGATGAGGATTGTGTTTTTGACGAACAATATCAGAACGCATTCGAACACATTGATGTTGCATACAATTTAATTAGCAAAAATGTAATGCCTCCATTTTGGTATTTTCCAGACATTCATAATAGTATTGATTATTTAGAAAGCATTCCAACAAGTTCTGCTCTTTCTACTATTACAAATAAAGATCAGTATAACCAGAATGTGAATAATTCAGCTGCATATTTTATTAAAAAATGGGGAAAGTTCACAAATCAAATCCCCGATGTAAGTAAGGATTTTGTTACACAAACATTAAAGGCAATAAAAAACGGATAAAAAACGAATGAAAAATACTAATTGTATTTGCTATATAGAGGGGACCAATTACGACTTAAGTGGAATTAAAGTTACGTTTAAGAGTTTAAGAGAACATTATAATGATCTAATTACCGTTTTATATAAAAATGTAGACGAAAAATTATTGACCTTTTTACGTAGTCAAAACGTTAATTGTATTGATTGTTCAGAATATAAAGTTACTTTTAACACTTCTCCATACAATAATAAAGTTATTTATTCTTATTTGTTTTTAAGGAAAAATAAAGACGTATTGCAAAACTGTACTATATTGTTGTGTGATATAAGTGATATTTATTTTAAATGTAATCCATTTGACTTGTTTACTGGTCAATTTACTTTATTTTTAGAAGATAAACACTTTAGACACTGTGATTGTAATTCAACGTGGATTAACATATGTTATGGACCAGTTGTATTAAATTCAATGTTAGATAAAATTGTTGTAAATGCTGGTATATATTTGTCAAATTACTTTGAACTGCTAGAATTTATGCAATTAATGGTAAAGGAAATGTCTGTAATTTTAGGCAAAATAAACTACCCCATAGTAGAGCAAGCAATCGTGAATAAACTGGTATATTTCGACAACGCAAAGTGCTTTCTTGATTCCTGTAATGTAAATAATATGGCACAACAAATCAAAACATCAATAGACAACAACATCAATCATCAATATAAGGTGTTTCCTTCAATTAAAGATGAGTTATATATAAAATATGACATATAACAAAAATATTTTTTTGTGTACAGCAGACAACCGGTACACCCACAAAGGATCTGATCATCGAGTTGATCTATGTATAGAGTCTTTTAAACATCTTAAGAAAAAAAACTGCAATATCAATTTGGGGTTTATTGGGCAGTCTGATGTAGATATTGATATTGATATTCCAGTGTATAAAACCTTAAACAGGGACTCAAAATCCATTATTGATGGAGATAAGAGGTATCCTTTTATGAATGATATTTTAAATTGTGCTTGTGATCTATCCAGTGATATATTTGTGGTATGCAATAGCGACATTATTGTTAGTCAGAAATTAATAGATGTCATTAATATTACTACTGTTGAAGCGTTCGGAGTTACTAGAACGGAAATTTTGCCCATCAACTCCATTTATGATGTAGCTACTATCATTAGAAATGAACCAGCTGGATTTGATTGTTGGGTTGTAAGTAAACAGTGGTGGATACAATATCAACAATTGTTTTGCGACATGATAATTGGACAACCCCACTTTGATGTGTTGTATACGTTGCTGATGTTAATGAACTCAAAAAATCATTATATAAGTAATAACAACTATTTATTTCATATTGCACATCCACGACAATGGAGCACAAATGGATCCGAGTATTCTAAATATAACCAGAAACAATCAACAAAGTATGCCAATTTTGAACCGTTTTGGAAGGAGCTTGGTGATAATACGTTTTGGAAAAGACGAGACCCAGGTAAATTTCTACAAGTGAGTGATAAAGAAATTGATGTTATTAATGAAATTAAATGTGCAAGAAAAGGTTGTTTGGATATATAATGTAACTAAATATAAATTATATATGAAACGTCGATATTGCATTATTCAGCCAGGACATATAGGAGACGTTATTGTATGTTTGCCGATTGCTAAAAAACTTGCAGACGAGGGTGGTGATGTAGTTTGGCCGCTCTGGTCTCATATTCTGCCCAATTTTACTAAAGGAAATTTCCCATACGTTAAATTTGTTGAAATTAAATATGGAAATGAGTGGTATCAAGCGGTGTTGGACTCTTGCGTTAGAGAAAACGTGATTCCTATTGACTTATGTTTCAATCAGCCCGGTACGTGGGAAGGAATAAATACTAAAAAATTCAAAGAACAAACCGAATTACCATTTGACGCATTTAAATATCAACTGGCGGGCGAAAATTTTAAAGGGAAGTGGAATTTTTCAATTAATAGAAACGCTCAGCGAGAGGATTATATATACAATAAAGTTTGTGGAAAAACCAAATACATAATTACTCACTTCGAGGGCACTGGTGGGTTTCGTAAAGAAGTAAAAATAGAAAATCCAAGCAATCATGATGTAATTGAAATAAAACCTTATACAGATTGTGTCTTTGATTGGATTAAAGTTATTGAAAGAGCTGAATGTTTAATTTTAGTTGATAGTTGTTTTGCTAATTTAGTAGAACAGATGAATCTCGATAATAAAAAACTCTTTATTAAAAGAAGAGATTTTTTACAAACACCTGTATTAAAGAATGATTGGAAAATAATAGAGTGATGAAAACAATAGCATTCACATTAGTATTAAACGGCATGCCGTACATTAAGGATCAGTTTGACATTTTGCCTCATGTATTTGATGAATGGCACATTATAGAGGGTGCAACTACTCCTGTGAAAGACACCGGTTGGTGTAAGAACATAGATGAACGATTCTATACGGAAGACAAACTTTCAAATGACGGCACAACCGAATTTATAGATAAAATCGTCGATAATAAAAAAATATTTAGTCACCGCAAACACAATTTTTGGAACGGTAAATTAGAAATGTGTCAACAAATTGACAATTTAATTGGAGGCAACATTGTGATGCAGTTTGATGTTGATGAAATTTGGTCTGTAAACATTCTGCGTGAAATATTGGATTATGCAAAAACAATGGAAGAGGCTGATGGCATGTTGTTCAAGTGTAACTATTACGTAGGACCTGATTTAATTACGTCCGGAGAAAATTGCTATGGAAACTACAGCAACGAGTGGTGCCGTCTCTGGAAGCCTAAAATTAATTCAACATGGATATCACATGAGCCACCAAGAATCACAAATTGCACATCTTTTTTATCTCAAGCTTTTACCTACAAAAAAAATTGGACTTTTAATCACTTTGCGTATGCGCTTGAAAGCCAGTTACAATTTAAAGAAAACTTCTATGGATACACAGGAGCTGTTAATCAATGGAAAAGGCTACAAAACCACGAAGAATTTCCAGCAAATTTAAATAAATTTTTGCCTTGGGTAGACAACAAAGTTCAGGTGATTAGACTCTAATATGAATAATGAAATAAATTTAAACGAACCGTTTGGTCAATTAATATATCAAACTGTAATTGAATATAATTTAAAAACCAATTTAGAACTTGGATCGTGGGATGGAGAAGGGTCGACATTCTGCTTCGTAGAAGCCATGAAACAATTAACTGGATCTAAATTATTAGGTTGTGTTGAAGTTGATAAGCAAAAAATTTCCATGTTGGCTAATATGTATTCTCTTGTCAATTTCGTGACCCCAATACACGGGTCTAGTGTAAATTATGATGAATTGGTGTATAAAGATTTTGAGTCTGTTTGGAATTCTCCTTTTAATAAAATTAATAAGAATTCATATTCAAAAGAATTAGTAAAATCATGGTTTGATAGGGATATTGAACTATTAAAAAGAGTTAAGAAGTCTGCTATATCTTATTATAAAGACGTAATTTGGGATAGTGTTTTAATTGATGGAGGAGAATTTTCAGGATATTCGGAATATAAATTACTTAAAGATAAAACAAAAGTGTTGTTTTTAGATGACGTTCACAGTGCATTTAAATGTTATGAAATATATACGGAACTACAACATGATTCGTCTTGGGAATTGATGCAAGAAAACAGTAGTGTGAGAAATGGATATGCTGTGTTCATTAGAAAACAAAATATCAGCAATTAAAGAAGAATTGGGTTAGTTTTATTTGAAGTTGAAAATTAAAATTTTGACTGTAATATTTCAGAATGCGGTTTATAACGTTTAAGAGTTTAAAGGGACAAAATTTTTTATCATTCGGAGATGTTCCTGTCTGTGTGGATTTGTGTTCAGGGGTTAACACAATAATCGGAACTAATCTCGATAAAGAAGACTCTAAGAATGGTGCTGGCAAATCTAGCATTACTGAACTACTATATTATTGTTTATATGGTACTACGCTAAGAGAAATATCAAAGGACAACATTCAAAATAGCGTAACTCAAAAGAAAATGGAGGTATCTCTTGACTTTAGTGTAACTTCCAATGGAATAGTTGACTTATACACTATAACAAGAAAGCTGAATCCAACAAAATGTCAGATTGTTAAAAACAATGAGGATATTACTAGATCAACTTTAGCAAAGACTAATGAGTTAATTCAGTCAATACTTCATACCTCTGCAACTGTTTTTCAGAATTCTGTCATAATGGCTGCAAACTCTACTCTTCCGTTCATGGCATTATCCAAAGTAGACAAAAGAAAATTTATTGAAAGTATTTTGGGACTAGAAGTGTTTTCTGCAATGGTTTTAAGAGCTAGAGATGATTACAATAGCAGCAAAAAAGAATATGAAATAGAATATTCATTGTTAGAACAAATGCAATCTGAGTTAGCGTTCAACAACGCTCAATTAAACAACTACGAACGAATAAAAGAAGACAGAATTAATAAATTAGATGAAAAGAGGGTATGCATTTCTAAAGAAATTGTATCTGCAAATAAATTAATACATGCAAATTTAAAGGATTCTTCGGAAGTAGAACAGTTAATTTTAACTTTTAACAAAAATATTGATGAATTGCAAGAAAAGAAGGCTGCAACACTTTCCAAATCAATTAAAGCAGAATCTGAGTCAAAATCATTAAACAGACAAATAGAGCGAATAAATCAAAATAAAGATAACTGTCCTACATGCAATAGAGTCTACTCCGAGGAACACATTACACATGCTAATGAATCTCTTTCAAAGCTTAATAGTAATTTGTTTTTATACAATCAAGCGATTAGTAAATTAAACAAAGAATTGATCTCTATCAAACAAGGCTTGAGAATTTTAGAACAAAACAAAGAAAATGCTCAAAATGATTTAAATGTAATTAATAACTTCAAATCTGCTAATGAATTAGTTTCAGCAAAACTGGAACATCTGCAATCAAACTTAAATGACATTCTTAAAGAAATCGATTCAATTAAACAAGAACAAAACGATGGACTAAAACAAAAAATTGATGAACTTTTAATTACAATTGAGTCCAAAAACAAAAACGTTAATACTTTAAATAATACGTTAAATGTTTTAGAATCTGTTAAATTTGTATTATCAGAAGAGGGTATTAAATCTTTCATTGTAAAAAAAATATTAACAATTCTTAATGATAGAATGGCATTATATTTAAAAAAGCTTGAAGCAAATTGTTTGTGTAAATTTAATGAATTTTTTGAGGAAGAGATAATAGATGAAAAGAAATCTCAAAAGTCATATTTTAATTTTTCAGGAGGAGAAAGAAAGAGAATAGATTTGGCTTGTTTGTTTGCATTTGCTGATATTCGCAGACTACAAGGGGATGTCAATTTTAGCACAATTTTTTATGATGAGCTTTTTGATTCTTCGTTGGACGATAGAGGAGTAAACTTAACAATAAAAATATTACAAGACCGCTTTTTGGAATGTGAAGAGTCTTGTTATATTATTACTCACAGAGGACTTCACGGTACGTTTAAAGCTAATCACACAATCCATGTAGTAAAACATAACGGAATATCATCTATTTCTAAAAATACTCCAGATAGATATTTACAAAAATCAGTTTAAATACGTTTATGAATTCAATCGTCCAGTATGGAATAAAACAAGTTATAGGAGCTCCAATTGGAATTCCGTTAGGAACCCCAATTGGAGGACACTCGTATGTTGCTCCTAATTCTCATCAACCTCCGGCCATTCCTGGTTCGGGACTCAAACGGGCAATGAATTATTTAGCAGATCATGGTGGTTGTGGTTATTATAGATGTATTGCTCCTAATTTGTTGTTAAATTTGAACAGCAAAGCAGTCATAACCGAATCTACTGCTATGATATTAGATCCTAATTTTTATCAAACAGTTGAAGCGGTTAAATTTCAAAGGCAAGCAACACCTTATCAGAAGGATTTTGTTAAATTCTTACATCAATTAAAAGCTAAACGGCCACTGAAGCTTATATATGAAGTAGATGATGTAGTCTTTGCTGAGGATATTCCATTATATAATAAAAACAGAGAAGCGTTTACGGATCCCGTTATACAAAGCTCTATTAGAGAAATTTTATCAGTTATGGATGAAATCACAGTAACCTCTGAATATTTTAGAGATTATATGATCAGCCAATCTGGAAACAAAAACGTGACAGCTATTCCGAATTATTTGATGAAGTGGTGGTTTGATCGATATTATAATCTCGGGGATTTAGGTAAAAAATTCGAAAAAAACAAAAAGAAACCAGTAATTGCTATTTTTGCTTCAGGAACTCATGTTGATATAGCTAACCGAAATAATCAGCAAGATGACTTTTCTTCGGTTACATCACATATAATTAAAACGAAAACTGAATTCGAGTGGCATTTTTATGGGTCTTTTCCTCAAGCACTCAAACCGTACATAGACAGAAAAGAAATGAAGTTTTTTCCATGGGTTCAGCTTACCAACTTTCCTGAAACGATGGCTAAGTCTGGTGCTCAATTGACATTTGCGTGTCTACAAGACAATACTTTCAATCGATGCAAATCAAATATTAAATTAATTGAGTCTGGCGCACTAGGTATTCCTTGTGTTTGTCCAGATATGGTTACATATAAGGATGCGTTTTTAAAATATGCGACAGGAAATGAATTTATTGATTGCATTAAATCAGCACTTAAAAATCAAACGACGTATTTAGATTTTTGTAAAAAATCTAGACAATATGCTGAGCAATTTTGGTTAGATGACGATAAAAATCTAATGAAATTTTACGAGAGTTATTTTACTCCGTTTGGTTCCGCTGAACGAAAATACATTTGTTGATCTTTCTGTTCTATTGTTGTACTGTTTAATTGCATGTATAGATCAGCAACGTACAATCCTTTTAGTGAATCAGTATTTCTTCGCACTTGGTCCCAAGATGGAACTCGAATTGATTCGGAAATTCCTTTTCGACCATACATTTATGTAGAAAAAGAAGGATCTAAAGATGCACTTTCCATCTTTAAAACATCTCTTGTTAAAAAAGTATTTAAAAATAGTATTGAACGGAGAAAGTTTGTAACTAATTCGTCCATCAATCGAATTTTTCATAACTTAGGTCCAGAGCAACAGTTTTTGATCGAGATGTATAAAGACGTAAATAATGATCCGGACTTTTCAAAATTTCCACTTAAGGTTTTTTTGCTGGACATTGAAGTTGACACAACCCTGGATTCAGCGTTTCCTGTTCCTGAAAAGGCTGCTGTTCCAATAAATCTAATTACGGTGTATGATACTCTTACTAAGTCGACTCATACTTGGGGTTTAGAAAAACATTATAGTCCATCATCTTCAAATTGCATTTATCACAGATGTAAAGATGAACGTGATTTGATTTTACAGTTTGTTGATTTTTGGAAATGTGATTATCCAGACATTGCTTCTGGTTGGAATAGTAGTGGATTTGATTTTCCGTATATTATCAACAGATTTATAAAGCTCTTTGGAGAAGAATTTGTGAATCAACTCTCTCCTGTTGGTGTTGTGAGAGGAAGGAAGGTTTTTACAGACATGGGAAAGGAAGTTACTGTGTGGTCAATGAGCGGAATTTCATTAATTGATTACATGGATTTGTATAAGACCTTTTCTCCTGGTGAGAAAGAGTCATTTAGTCTGAATTATATTTCTGAACTTGAATTAGGGGAAGGCAAAATTGCTCATAATGCAGTTAGTTTAGGAGAACTTGCTCAAACGGACTGGAAGTTGTTTGTGGACTACAATATTCAAGATGTTCACTTGTTGGTTAAATTAGAAGAAAAGTTAAAATTTTTGGAAATTGCTCGAGTACTTTCATACAAAGGCTGTACTAACTTTGAGGCAGCGCTCGGAAAGGTTTCTATTGTTACAGGAGCAGTCTCTATTCAAGCATCTAAACAAGGATTTATTATCCCCACGTTTCCAAACAAACAAGAAAGGGAATCTTATGAGGGAGGATTTGTACGAGATCCAGAAAAGGGAATACAAAAGGCTATCGTTAGTTTTGACGTAAATTCTTTGTATCCCAATACCATCATTACGCTAAACATTTCTCCTGAAACTAAAATAGGCAAGATTGTAGAAGGAGAATTCGGTGTCACCCCAGAAGTCACGTTACGTTTAATAAACAATAAGACTCACAAACTAACAACGGAAAAGTTAAAGAAATTTTTAACTAGCGAAAAGGTATCCATTTCGTCTGCTGGAGTATTATATTCACAAAAAGAAAAGGGAGTAATTCCAAATCTTATTGATCAAATATACAAAGAACGTGTTGACACCAAAACACAACTCTCAAAGCTTAAAAAAACAGGAAAAAAGGATAGAGACTCCATGTTAAAGCTTACGTATTATGATACACTACAATACACTCTTAAGATTTTGCTCAATTCAATTTACGGAACGTTTGCTAATAAACATTCTTCGTTAATGGACATTGACAATGCTACGTCAATTACTACAACTGGTCAAAACGTAGCACGAGCTGGCGGTAATATACTTGATGATTTTGTTAGAAACAATTTTGGCATTTCAGAAACAATTACAAAATACGGCGATACGGATTCAGTTTACATTTCACTAAACTCTGTATTACAAAAATTAAAAATTCCATTGGTAATAGACGGCAAAATTAATGATGAAGTTCACTCTATAGTTAATAAGCTTGATGAGTATGTTAATGTCGAAATATTAAATTGGGCTAGAAAGGAATTATTTTCTGTAGATCCAAGATACGTATTTAAAAGAGAAGTTATTTCAGATGTTGGTATTTTCCTACAAAAGAAGCGATACATTCTTCATGTATTAGATGATGAGGGCGTATCAGTCGATAAGTTTAAATATACCGGAATCGAGTTAGTTAGATCAACTACGCCTAAAAAAGTTAAGAAGTTTTTAGAAAACATAATTAAAGCTGCTCTTCTTACTGAAAATATTAAGCAAACTAATGACATCTACAGAAATAGTTACGAAGAATTTTGCAAACTCGATCCAAACGACATTGCCTCGAGGACCTCTATTAACAACTTAGAAAAATATGCCAAAGAGTCTTCTTTGTACAAATACAAGAAAGGTACTCCTTCACACGTAAAAGGTGCAATTGCTTATAACATTTTAATAAAAGAGTTAAAAATAGACGATAAATTTGAAGCGATCCAATCGTCTCAGAAGGTTAAGAAGTTATATTGTGCAAAGAATAAATACGGATTAGATGCTATTTCGTATGTTTCCGTGTTACCTTCTGAGTTTAATATAAAAATTGACTGGGATAAGATGTTTTCAAAATTAGTTACTCAGCCAACAGAAAGACTGTATGAAGCTATTGGATGGCATCTTCCAGTAATAGGAAAAGATACACAAACAGATTTATTTGAGTTATTTGGAGATAATTAACTCCTATGGCTGAGCAGCTCTTTAATCATATAAGCTACAAAGAAATGTATCTTACGTTAAAGTCTATCACAGAAGAGGATGTTTATTTGAATGATTGTTTTTATGCTGGTAATGTAGAAGAGTTTGTGTATCTACTGGAAATGTATGATTTAATTTGGATTACTTCGGACGGAAGATTGTTAATAACACAAAAGGGTGGAAAAGTTTTCGATCATTTAATTAAAGCTGTTGCCTTATCAAAAAAATGTGAGAAACTTACCATCTAAATATGAGCAATACACAAACTCCAATTATCTTCTTAGACAATATCGGAAGAACTATTTTAGGCGTCTCTAAAAAAGACACGTCAGATGAATTAATCGTAGAAAATCCAGCATTAATTCTCATTCAACCCAACGCACAAAGCAATCAACTACAACTTCAAATTATTCCTCTTTTCTTTAAGGAGTTTCAAGCTGACAGGCAATCTCCTACGGTTTGGCACTTTAAGAAAAATAATATCACTACAACTAGCGGATTAAATTTGTCTCCTCAACTTGTAGCTCAATACAGTCAACTCTTTGCTGTACAGGAGGCTCCTCCAGTAGAGTCTCCATCTGTAGTAAAACTATTTGATGACGAATAAATTTAATTAAAGATAAGAAACCAGAAAAAGGAGAGGATTTTGTTCCTCTCCTTTTTTGTTTGTTGATAATAACTAAAGTTGGTTGAAACTACATAAGACATGAATAATTTAAAAAATATTTTTGGTGATGTAGACAAGATGAATCCAGACGGTGGTCTTCTTGATGACAATTGCATTTCAACTCCATCTGACTGGATTGATACTGGATCAAAGGCTTTGAATGCTATTATCTCCGGATCCTTATATAAAGGAATTCCAGTAGGACGCATTACAGGATTTTCTGGTCCATCTGGAGCAGGTAAAACGCTTATTATCAACAAAATATTGGCTAATGCTCAGAAAAAGGGATACATTGCTGTAATCTGGGATTCAGAAGTTGCAGTGGATAAAGATAGTGCTAGAAATGTTGGCATGGACTTAAAAAAGACCAAATATTATCCTGTTGAAACAATTGAGGATTGCAGAAATCAAATTAGCACGTTTCTCGATGCAGTTATTGCTGCTAATGATCCAAAATTAAAATTCATTATATCGATTGATTCTCTTGGTAACCTTGCTTCCTCAAAGGAAATAGAAGATGCAAGAAAAGGCAAGGATGCAGCTGATGTAGGTCAACGAGCAAAAGCAACTAAGAGTATGATGAGATCAATTACATATAAGGCAGCTAAGGCAGGCGTACCTATTTTGTTTTCGAATCACATTTATGAAGGAATGGAGATGTTTCCTAGCCTTATTAAAAATCAGGCCGGTGGAAAAGGGCCTGTTTATCTTGCCTCAATTCTAGTTCAACTTGCAACAAGACAAGAAAAAACCTCAGAAAATCCGAATGAAAGTTCGATAGCAATAGCTAATAATGTGTCTGGGGTAACAATGAGTGCAATGACGGTAAAAAACCGCATTGTTCCTCCATTCTTGAAGACTGAACTGTATCTAAACTTCAGAACGGGGTTAGATGTTAACACTGGCTTATTTGATTTAGCTGTTGCGTTTGGAGTTTTAGAACAAACTGGAAGTACATATCAATTTAATGGAGAAAAACTTGGATATAGAAAAAATATCGAAAAGGATGCTAGTTTTTGGGAAAAAATCTATCCAGTAATAGAACAGAAGCTAAACGAAGAGCTTAAATATGGTGCAGCAACCTCTCCTAATGATAGTGTGGTGGATGATCTTGCTAGCGACGATGACGACGACGAAGATATTGACGCAGGCGAAGTAGTCATTAACAGTAAAACCAAATAAATTTTAGTATGATTTATAAGGCAAAAATATTAAATGGATTTGCTTCAACTCTTCCTGCTTTAAAAGATAAAACATTCACGTTCACTGATGGAGTAAACGTGTTGTTTGGTAGTAATGGATGTGGAAAATCTACTTTACTCAAGTGCATCAAATCATATTGTGCTATAGAACACGGAGGCTGGAGTAAAATTGGAAATTTTTTAACCCTCGGAGCAAGCTCCTCTTCCCAGTTTCCTTTTGTGTATAGAACTTATACTCCATCTAAAGAATGTGACTCTTTAGTACATTGGGATGGAAGCCCAACTCTTTTTTACGATAAAGAAATTAGTAGCGACGACATAACTTGGTTCTACAATTTTGACGTACTTAAACGAGAAGGATTCACAACTGAAGCAGAACAATTAAAGCGTATGGCAGATAAACCATCGTCTGGTCAAACTAGATTAGAGGTGCTTGATAAAATAATTCAAACTGCTCACATTCCACCAGACTTCACGTCAGTAACACCCAATAAGAATAATAACTACGAACAAATGGAGGTTTCTTATATTAAGTCTCTTCCGAGAAACGGTAAAGTGACAGTTATTTTAGACGAACCTGAAAAATCCCTTTCAATTCCAAAGCAGATAAATTTATTTAAAGCCCTGAGACAACAATCGACTAACATCCAATTTATAATTGCTACTCACTCTCCATTTATTTTATTTGAAACTGATTTTAATATAGTAGACATGGAGAGTGGTTATGTAGATACTTGTTTAGATATTATGGCCAATTGTAATATCAATAACAACCAAATCGATCAGCATCAGTTATCACATTAATGACCAAAGAACTCGTTCAACCAGCAAAACTAGATTTAGATTTTTTTGAAAATATTTTATTATACAATGTATTCTTAGATCAAGAATATTTAAGTTCAATTATAGGGTATATTGATCAGTCTCATTTTAATGACAAGAATATAGGTAAAATTATTAAGCAAATAAGCAGCTTTTTTACTGAAAGAGGAAGCGTTCCTACTATTTCGGAAATCAAAGCGAGACTTACATCTGAAGAAGATAAAAAAGCGCTATCTGAAATTAAACCAAAGTTAGCTGCGCTTGAAGGTCCTTTCAATAAAGACGAACTTATACAAAATACTGAGCGTTTTCTTAAGGAACGTTATGTATACAAGACGATAGTAAATATAGCAGAGAAATTTACAGAGCAAACACTCAATATCGAGGAAATTTTAGTCGATTTTGAAAAAGCATATAATATTACATTAAAGGAAAATCTTGGTCACTGGTATTTTGAGGATGTAGAAAAACATATAAAAGACTTGACTACCACTTATAACCCCATTCCAACTGGTTGGAAGTTTTTTGATGATAGAACAGAAGGCGGACTGTTCCCAAAAACTTTGACGGTGTTTGCTGGGCAAGTTAATGTAGGAAAATCAATTGTGCTAGGAAACATTTCAACCAACATGCTTTTAGCTGATAAAAATGTATTGTTGATTACACTTGAGATGTCAGAGTTTATGTACTCTAAGCGAATTAGTACACAACTTACTCAAATTCCACATGGAGACCTGAAAACATTTACTGAAGAGCTTAAAGAACAATTAAGTCACATCAGAAAAAATATCAGCAGCAAGCTTGTTGTGAAAGAGTATCCTCCTAAAACTGTCACTGTTAGACAGATCGATTCGTTTATCACTAAATTAAAACACAAGGGGTTTGTTCCAGATATTGTAGTGATAGATTATATTAATCTTATACACCCAATTGCAAAAAATTTAAATTCGTACGAGTCAGTCAAAGAGATTGCAGAACATTTAAGGGCTATGTCGTTTAAATACAATATTCCTATTGTTTCAGCTACTCAATTGAACAGAGGGAGCTTTAATACAGCGTCACCTGGTATGGAAGGAATATCCGAGTCAATTGGTCTTGCTGCAACTTGTGATGTGATTTGTTCTTTGTGGCAAGAAGAGGAAGATAGAGAATTAGGAATTATGAACATGGGGATGCAGAAAAATCGCTTTGGTCCTAACTTCGGAACTGCAGCGTTCAAATGCAATTATAATACACTGACTTTGAAAGAGACTAACTCAGACTATTTTGCGTCAGACGGAGATTCTACTGAAGACACTATAAAAAATGCTGAAGAAGTCCTAAATAGTTTGTCTGATGAATAATTCACAAAAAATACAAGTCGTAACACACACTGATCTAGATGGTGTGGTAAGCTATCTGGTTCTCTGCTGGCTTTATGGAAAAAAACTAGATGTTATCGGAACTACTCCAATGAAACTCGAGCAAGATTTTGATAAACTTGTTGCTTCTGGAAAAACGTGGGACAAATTGTATTTTTTAGATTTAGATGTGTCAAAAATTGGAGACAAAATTGATCAAAAATCAACTGTTGTGTTAGATCACCACAAAACAAACATATATTCATTTAAAAATGCAATAGTTCGCATTTACAATGAGACGAGTTGTGCTAAATTAATATACGATACGTTTTTTAAAGATACGGGCAAAAAAATTTCAAATGCTCAAAAAACGCTTATTGCACTAGCTGATGATTGGGACTCAAACACAAAAGCTACTCCATTATCAGAGAGCTTGAATATTGTGTATCATTCGATGTCAAATAAATTTAACTCGTTTGTAGACGATTACTATAATGGGTTTGGTCCTTTTGATAAGTTTAAAACAAACACAATACAACTATACAAAAAACATTGTTCTGAATATATAAAGCAGTTAAATCCTTTTTTTGGGAACATTGAATTTGATGGTATTAAAGATGTCAAGGTTGGAGCTGTATTTTGTGACAAATTTGTTCAGGAGTGTTGCGACTTTTTGTTTACTAAACATTCAGTAGATGTAGCAATTGCAGTAATGGTTGATCAAAAAAGAATTGCTGTAAGAAGAAGTAATTCAAACAGCAAAATTGACGTTTCCAAATTTGTTCAACGAATTGCTTCAGGAGGAGGACATGAATCAGCAGCAGGTGGCAATCTAACAGAAGAATTTATCGAATTTACTAAATTGTTGAGTCAATTATAATTTGGCTTAAGTAAATTTATGGTTTCTTCAATCTTCTCGGATAGTAAAATATCTTCAGCATCTCCAACCGAATTAATAACCGCAAAAGAATTTATCGTGGGCTTGCATAAAGCCGGAGCTCTTATTTCGATGTTAGAGAACAAAAAAATCAACTCTACATTTTTGTTTGTGCTGTTATTAGAGAGTAAGGATTATCGAGAATTTTTTACTGAAATTACATCTTCCGTTAATTTTAGAGACGCTCTTCTTTCATTGTTGTTTTTGTACCCAACTCTTGTAAAATCTAAATTTACAAAGTCTGCACTAAGAAACATTAATGGCAAATCAACTAACGGAACTCGAAAAGCATCTCTACAATAAACATTTGGCTGTCACTAGATCAAATGGTGGCAAACCATTTCGTCTTAAAAAAGACTTTTCAGATATTTGCGATACAGACAAACATAAATTTTTAAAGCGTTTGTCTGTTTTGTTTCAAAAGCATCCCGAAATACTTCCGGAAACTTTTTTTCAAGCACCGTATAAATTGTATCCTGACGTGAATTATTTTGGGCTAGATTACTTCTCTTCAATGAGAGCAGTAAAAGCCTACACTACATATAAAAAGCAAATATTCCTACAAGATCCAGATAGTCAGTTAGATCACATAAAAGAATCACTAACTTTTATTTCTAAATTTTGTATATCAAACAATATTTTATTGCATCAATATTCAACTCACCAGACCTCTGATTTATTTAGTTGGATGACTCATTATAAGCAAAACAAAATAAATTTGTATGTGATGTTTGAATTTCCTAATATTTTTTCTTCGATGCAGACATTTACAGAGGATATTCAAAGATTTTTTGTTAGCGATTTTATTAGTCAGTTCAAAAGTTTGCATAATTTATATAATAATTCAAAGAAAGTTAAGCCGTACCTTAAAAAAGCGTTTCCTGTTTTGGAAAATTTTATTCAACGAGAGTTGACTACCGTTAAAAATAGTATATCCTGAAATCGAAATTATGAGTAATATTAACACTAAATCAATGTTTGATGCAATCAAAACCTCGCTCACTTCTGATAAAGATACTGGCGGAGGTAATGGTCTATATAAAGAGGTACTGAAATTTGTTCCTGGAAATTCATACCAAGTTCGATTAGTTCCCAATCCTAATGCTCCAAAGGAAACAATATTCCATTATTACAATCACGCTTGGACCTCAAACTCCACAGGCAAATTTGTTACAGCATTGTGTCCAACCACCTTTGGGGAGACTTGTCCAATTGATGCTTACTATCTTAAAACCTATAGGACAGGCTCAGAATCAGAAAAAATGACTGCTGCTGTGCTGTCCCGTAAAGAAGGTTGGTTGGTAAATGTTTACGTGATTTCGGATCCAACTACTCCGGAGAATGAAGGGAAAGTAAAGATTCTCCGTTATGGAAAAGAATTAACTAAAATTATCGAAGGAGCACTAACAGGAGAAGATTCTGATGAGTTCGGTGTGGAAAAGGTTTTTGATGTTGCTAATGGAGCAACACTTAGGATTAAATGTGAAAGTAGAACTGGTGCAAACAAGGGTTCTAAACAGTATGTAACTTATGCTTCTTCAAAATTCCTTGCACCGAGTAGTGCTGGAGTATCTGAAGCACAAATTGAACAAATATACAGTTCAGTTCATGACCTTAAATCATTAAACAAACAAACTACATCAGCAGAAATGCAACGACTACTTGACGAACACTTCTTTAATCTAACTACAGGTTCGTCTGTGGATCCTGACGATGATTATGCATCAATAAGGCATGAAAAACCCGACACAGTTAAACGGTCTGCTGAAATGATTGAAACAGTATTTGGTGAAATTCCTCAATCAAAATCCAACACAGCCGTCAAAGAGGTTATCAACGAGACGGATGAATCCACTGACGAAGCATTAAAGAAACTTCTCGCTGATCTGTAATATTTGTATTTTTAATTATGGGAAAAATTATAGGAATTGATTTAGGTACTACGAATTCATGCGTAGCAGTAATTGATGGAGATCAACCATCAGTATTGGAAAACTCAGAAGGAGCTAGAACTACTCCGTCAGTAGTAGCCTTTACTAAAGCTGGAGAGCGGCTTGTTGGACAGGCTGCTAAAAGACAAGCCGTTACTAATCCATCCAACACAATATATTCTGTCAAACGATTCATGGGAATGAAATTTGACGAAGTGACAGATGAGATTAAAAAGGTTCCATACAAAGTTGTCAGAGCAGCTAATGGCGACGCTCACATTCAAGTTACAGTCAACGGTGAAGATAAAGTGTTTTCTCCACCAGAAATATCAGCAATGATTTTGTCGAAACTTAAATCTGATGCAGAAGCTAAATTGGGCGAACCTGTCACAGAAGCTGTTATCACCGTGCCAGCCTACTTCAATGACTCTCAAAGAAGTGCTACTAAAGACGCAGGAAAAATCGCTGGGCTTGACGTAAAACGTATAATCAATGAACCTACTGCAGCCGCATTAGCGTACGGATTAGACACCAAAAAAGATGAAAAGATTGTAGTTTATGATTTGGGTGGCGGCACTTTTGATATTTCTGCTCTCGAAATTAATGAAGGAGTGTTTGAAGTGCTTTCTACGAATGGTGATACACATTTAGGTGGAGATGACTGGGACAACAAAATAGTCGAGTGGATTACTTCAGAATTTCAAACAGATGTTGGAATTAATTTGGCTACACAATCGGACGCCATTCAACGAATTAAAGAAGAAGGAGAAAAGGCTAAAATTGCACTTTCTTCTGCACAGGAGTACGAAATAAATTTACCGTTTATTACTGCTGATTCGACAGGACCTAAGCATATTCAAAAGAAACTTAGTAGATCTAAATTAGAGCAAATTACGGATGGATTATTTGAACGTACTACTGTGCCTGTACAGGATTGTCTTAAAGACGCTAAATTGAATGTTGGGGATATAAGTGAGCTCGTACTAGTTGGTGGGATGACACGCATGCCAAGAGTTATTAATACTGCTCGTGATCTTATTGGCAAGGAGCCGAATAAAGGAGTCAATCCAGACGAAGTTGTAGCAATCGGTGCTGCAATTCAAGGTGGAGTTCTTAGAGGTGACGTAAAGGATGTTCTACTGTTAGATGTAACTCCATTGACCTTAGCTATAGAGACAGCTGGTGGAGTTGCTACACCAATGATTCCACGAAACACTACTATTCCGACACGAAAATCAAACATTTTCTCTACATATGCTGATAACCAACCTGGTGTTGAAATTAAAGTAATTCAAGGCGAGCGTCCTCTCAGTAGAGACAACAAGAGTCTAGGAACCTTTCATTTGGATGGTATTCCTTCAGCTCCCAGAGGAGTTCCACAAATTGAAGTTACGTTTGATATTGACGCGAATGGCATTTTGCATGTGTCAGCTAAGGATCTCGGTAGTGGAAAAGAGCAAAAAATATCGATTACCGGATCTAGTGGTCTGAGTAACGAAGAGGTTGAACGTATGCAAAAGGAAGCTGAAGCTCACGCTGAGGAAGATCGCAAATCCAAAGAAGCTATTGAGCTTCGCAACAGTGCTGATAATCTAGTATATCAAAGCGAGAAACAGCTAGCAGACATC
>ENA-OSIY01000492-OSIY01000492.1-marine-metagenome-genome-assembly--contig:-NODE-492-length-21853-cov-22.866872_pt1 | contig 21853 bp, 19 predicted proteins | sample MGYA00237884_ERZ534233 | MGnify/ENA primary metagenome ERZ534233 (study PRJEB26412, sample SAMN06343840) | marine metagenome | isolation source: estuarine water | place: USA: Columbia River Estuary... | reverse complement strand
CAAATAAAAAAGAAGCCGCTAATAGCGGCTTCTTTTTTATTAAAGAATTTACACATTATAAATTATTATCTTTAAGCGAATCATTTACTAATAGCAACCATCAAAATACAAATACACCAAATTAAACAACCCCATGAATTTGATAAAAAAAACCAAATGGGCGGCGCTTAGCTTGTTGCTTTTTGCCTGTCAAAACCAAGTAGAATCCCCTAAAACAGAAGACCTCAATAATTTTCAGTTTTTAGAAATTACCATTCCTGAGCTTCAAGAAGGCTACAAAAATGGCGGCTGGACTATCAGAGATGTTATCGCTGCATACAGCAACCGTATAGACGCCATTGACCACAGCGGCCCCCAATTACATTCAGTCATTGTAGTGAACCCTGACGCTTTGGCCATAGCAGACTCCCTAGACAGGGTAGCCCCAGAGCAGAGGGGACCCTTACACGGTGTGCCCGTATTACTTAAAGACAATATAGACACTAAGGACCAGATGGCCACTACGGCGGGTTCTCGTGCCTTAGCGGGCTCTATGCCGCTACAAGACAGTGAAGTAGCGGCGCAATTACGTGCAGCTGGAGCCGTGATACTGGGAAAAGCCAACCTAAGCGAATGGGCCAATTTTAGAGGGCAAATGTCCAGCTCTGGATGGTCAGGAATTAATGGTCAAACCAAAAACCCTTATGTACTGACCAGAACCCCATGTGGGTCCAGTGCAGGAAGCGGGGTGTCTGTTTCTGCCAACCTCACGTTATTGGCAATTGGCACAGAAACCAACGGATCTATCGTTTGTCCATCAACCGCCAACGGAATTGTGGGCATTAAACCCACGGTAGGACTCATTAGTCGTGCTGGAATTATCCCTATTTCTTATACCCAAGACACGGCAGGGCCCATGGCCCGTACCGTGGCCGATGCCGTAATAGCTCTAGGCCCACTCACCAGCCAAGATCCTAGAGATGGAAAAACAGCAGCAAACAGAGGCAAAGCATTAAAAGATTACACCCCCTATCTCAAAAAAGACGGCTTAAAAGGAAAACGCATTGGATGGTTTAAAGCTGCTTTTGGCACCCATGCCACTACAGATAGCCTCACCCTAAAAGCCATCGCGGTGCTCAAGGCGCAGGGTGCAACAATTATAGAAATTGATCAAATTAATGAGCGAAGCACTGGAGCCCATTCATTCCAAGTTATGCTAACAGAATACAAAGCAGGACTCAATGATTATTTTGCCAGCCTTGGCCCAGACGCAAAAATTAAAAATTTAGAAGACCTCATTGCCTTTAATAAACAGGATTCGGTAGAACTCAAATACTACAACCAAGCCTATTTGGAAATGGCCTTAGAAAAAGCAGGGCTAGACAGTAAAGAATACCTAGACCATTTAGAAGCCCTAAGAAAAGGAAGCAGAGACAATGGAATAGACAAGGTCATAGCAGCACACCAATTAGACGGTTTTGTAGCCCCTACTGGATCTCCAGCATGGAGTATAGATTGGTTGAACGGAGACAACTACCATGTGTCCAGTTCTTCGCCCGCCGCCTGGGCCGGCTACCCCAATATAACCGTTCCTATGGGAGCTGTGTACGGTCTGCCAGTAGGACTCTCGTTCTTTGGCACCGCTTGGAGTGAGCCTAGCCTGATAGAAATGGCCTATGGCTTTGAACAGGCCACCAAAGCCAGAATTGTTCCCACCTTTAGGGCTTGGGATGCAGAGTAATCAAATAAAATAATCCTTATCTTTTTAAAATGAAATCATTTTTTTACACCAAAGCCTTCCTATTTATTTTTTGCTTAATGGTGAATTTTAGCAGAACTGAGGCACAAGAGACCCCCCAACCTAATTATGATCTAGCGGCTAAATTTTCCCCCACCCAATTGGCTAAAATGGTCCATTCTACAGAGGTGAGCCCCCACTGGTTAAAGAATGGCAATAGGTTCTGGTACCAATACAAAACCACAGAAGGATCTAATTATTACCTAGTAGATGCAGACAAGCGCAGCAAAACCAAATTGTTCAACAATGATCAAATGGCAGCTTGGCTCACTGAAATTACCAATGATCCTTATGATGGGCAACACCTGCCAAAATTTAATTTTGAGTTTGTAAACAAGGAGCTGGCCATTCGCTTTAGGGTCACTTCCTCGGAACTCGTTGCTGTAGTAAAAGACAGCTCGGATTTAAAAGATAAAGAAGGGGAAGGCAATAAAGCATTGGCTAAAGGCCAAAAAAAGCCTAAAAAAGAAAAGAAGGTGTTTCTTTTAGAGTACACCCTTGGAGGGAACGGACTCAAGGTCATTAGCCACGAAAAGGAGGCTAAAAAGGACTATAAAAAATGGGCCAATATTGCCCCGGATTCCTCAGTGGTTTTATTTTCTAAGGAGTACAACCTCTATTGGATGGACAAGGAAAACTTCCTTAAAGCAGTAAAAAATGAGAAAGATTCCACTATTGTAGAAAACCAATGGACCACCGACGGCGAGGAGCATTTTGGCTACGGTGGAGGGAGCAGGGGAAAAGACAATGAGGAGGTTGAAAAAGAAAAAAAAGACCGTAAATACGTCTATGGACATTGGACAGATAATGGCGAAAAATTTGTCTTCCAAAAGACAGATAGTAGGGCGATTAAGGACCTTTGGGTCATTAATTCAGTAGCAGACAAAAGGCCTACGCTGGAAACCTATAAGTACCATATGCCTGGGGAACAGGAGTTTTACAAAAGGGAACTCTTGGTGTTTGACATTCCCTCTAAAACCCATAAAAAGATCGCTTTGGACACGCTGAGACAGCAGAGTCTTGACGTGTATAGCCGCCCGAGCCTCCCTTCTACCTACGACGATGATTTTAGACCCAGCCTACTCTTGTCTAAAAAGGAGAAAATTTACTTTAATGTCATTAGTCGGGACCGTAAAAAGATGGAAGTCTGCGTGGCAGATATTAAAACCGGCACGGTGAAAGTGCTCATTGAGGAACGCATGAACACCTATATTGAATCTAGGGATTTGGTGCTGTTAAACAATGAAACCCAAATGATTCATTGGTCTGAACGCGACGGTTGGGCCCATTTTTATCTGTACAATTCAGACGGCACCCTGCGCAATAGAATTACCCGAGGGCCTTTTCACTCAGAGAGAGTGAGCGGGGTAGATGAAAAATCTGGAATGCTTTATTTCACTGCACACGGGCTGCAAAAAGGACTGGATCCTTATTATGAACACCTCTATGCAGTACCTTTAGGTGGTGGAACACCTAAGGCCTTAAATCCTGGAGATTTTACGTCTAGCACCCGTCCTTCTGACAAGCACAATTATTTTGTGAGTAATTATTCTAGGGTCAATACCGCTCCTAAATCTGAATTGAGAAATGCGTCTGGGCAATTGGTGCTAGATTTGGAAACTGCAGATTTATCTGCACTATTTGACGCTGGCTACCAATTTCCTGAGCCTTTTAAAGTTAAGGCAGACGACGGCATTACAGACATTTATGGGGTCTTGTACAAGCCCTTTGATTTTGATGAAAATAAAGTGTACCCACTCTTAGAGTATGTCTATCCTGGCCCCCAAACAGAGGCTGTAAATAAGGCGTTTTCGGTGAGAATGGATCGTTTGGACCGAATGGCCCAGCTGGGTTTTGTGGTGGCTACCATGGGAAATAGAGGGGGTCATCCAGACCGCTCAAAATGGTACCATAACTACGGTTATGGCAACCTAAGAGACTACGGGCTAGCAGATAAAAAATATGTGGCCGAGCAATTGGCCAACCGCCATGCTTTCATAGACATTAATAAGGTGGGTATTTTTGGCCACTCAGGAGGTGGCTTTATGTCTACCGCGGCCATGTTGGTTTATCCAGATTTCTTTAAGACGGCAGTTTCTGCGGCTGGAAACCATGACAATTCTATGTACAATTCATGGTGGAGTGAAACCCATCATGGGGTGTTAGAAGAAATGGACGAAAAGGGAGAAGTGCGTTACCAATACGACATTGACAAAAACCAATCTCTAGCAGCAAATCTAAAGGGATCATTGCTATTGGTCACTGGCGACATAGACAACAATGTACATCCTGGCGCTACCATCAGAATGGCCAACGCACTGATCAAGGCACACAAACGCTTTGACTTTAAATTACTTCCTGGCCAAAGACACGGTTTTGGTAATATGACAGAGTATGCTTTTTGGCTGCGTGCAGACCATTTTAGCAAACACCTTTTAGGCGTGACTGCTACTGAGGTAGACCTGCTGCAGATGAATAGGAATGTTCCACAAAATAAATAGAAAATTATTGTTTTACCAGCCGCTTCTTGCTGTACTTGTTAGAAGCGGTGTTGGGTGGTAGTTGCTTTACAACTGTTTGCTTTTTTGCTATACCAGGTGTTTGCGTCAAAGTTTGGGTATTGCTTTTTAAAGACCCACAACCCACCATTAGACCAAAAATTACTGTGGAAACAAATGCTTTCATGACTTTTTTTACTAAAAATAAGACTTACTGATGAAAATGTCAAATTTTATATTACATTTGTATATACAATAGTTGTATAAACATTTAGTTTTTTATTATGAAAACAGTCTTACATACTTCAGACAGCAGGGGAAATGCCAACCACGGTTGGCTGCAATCTCACCATACTTTTAGCTTTGCCGGATACCAGCATCCAGAGCGGCATCATTTTGGCGTACTCAGGGTGTTGAATGACGACACCGTAGCAGGAGGCATGGGTTTTGGCACTCACCCCCATAGAGACATGGAAATTGTTTCTATCCCATTAGAGGGAGACTTAAAACACCTAGATAATACCGGAACTGAGGCCCTGATTAAAAATGGCGATGTTCAGGTAATGAGTGCAGGAAGTGGGATTGAACACAGTGAGTACAACGCCAATAAAGACAAAACGGTTAAATTTTTACAAATCTGGATTATACCTAAAGTAAAAGGGGTCACTCCCAGGTACCAACAAATTACTTTAGACCCAACACAAAGCGCCAACAAACTTCAGCAAATACTCTCTCCAAACCCAAATGATCAAGGGGTCTGGATACACCAAGATGCTTGGTTCCATTTGGGAAGCTTAGAAAAAGGAACTGAACTAAAATACCGATTAAAAGACCCAAAAAACAATGGGGTGTACGCTTTTGTTATTCAAGGCTCATTGGAAGTCGCTGGTACACTTTTATCACACAGAGATGGATTAGGGATCACCGAAGCCAATGAATTTGACATAAAAGCGTTTGAAGACAGTGAAATTTTACTCATGGAAGTGCCTTTGGGATTGCCTAGGCTATAGTAATACTTAAACTTCTGGAGGCCTAAAAAGGTTTTACCCAAAATTTATTCTATTTTTGGGTAAAACCTATATATGAAAACGGAACAAAATTTTAAAAACCATCCCATACTAATCAAAGGATTTCACGGTTTGTTATTTTTAAGCATACTCGCCCTTTTAGGCGGTGGTGTGAGTTACTTATTATTAGCAGAAGAAGGACACGCCTACCCTGCTACCTTATTTATTTTAACCTCTTGGATATTTGTTGTCATGATGTGGTACACCAGACAATTCCCCTTAAAAGCACAAGACAGGGCTATAAGAGCAGAAGAAAGCTTGAGACATTACGTACTCACCGGGAAATTGTTGCCCACAGAACTTCGAATGGGACAAATCATTGCCCTCCGCTTTGCGCCAGATGAGGAATTTTTGCCATTAATAGACCGAGCAATTAAAGAACAATTGACCCAAAAAGAGATTAAAATGGCTATTAAAAACTGGAAACCAGATTACAACAGGTTGTAGTTTATAAAGCCGTTCAATTTCATTATAAGAAAAAACAATAGGTTTTATTCTTTTCATACCTAAATCTAATATAACTTGTTGTTGTCTAATAAAAAGTCACAGCAATTATGGAACATTATTCAGGAAATGAGGGCGCGAAGTGTCCTTTCTCACAAGGAGTCATTAAAAGTGCCGCAGGAAAAGGTACCTCAAACAAAGATTGGTGGCCCAACCAACTCAATATTAATATACTCAGACAACACGGCAAAGCATCTAATCCTATGGATGAAGGCTTTGACTATAAAAAAGCATTCCAAGGCTTAGACCTAAAAGCGCTCAAGCAAGATTTATACAACCTCATGACCGATTCTCAGGATTGGTGGCCGGCAGACTTTGGACACTACGGTCCTTTCTTTATTCGCATGGCTTGGCACAGTGCAGGAACCTATAGAATAGCAGACGGACGTGGTGGCGGAGGAACCGGCGCACAGCGTTTTGCCCCTCTAAATAGCTGGCCAGACAACGGAAACTTAGACAAGGCAAGGCTCTTGCTTTGGCCCATTAAAAGAAAATACGGCAACAAAATATCTTGGGGAGATCTAATGATTCTCGCAGGAAACTGTGCCTTAGAATCTATGGACTTTAAAACCTTTGGTTTTGGGGGTGGAAGAGAAGATATTTGGGAACCTGAGCAAGATATCTATTGGGGCTCTGAAGGAAAATGGCTGGAAAACCAAAGGTATTCTGGGGACAGGGATCTAGAAAACCCACTCGCTGCAGTGCAAATGGGTCTTATCTATGTGAACCCAGAGGGACCAGACGGACACCCTGATCCTTTGGCTTCTGCCAGAGACATTAGGGAAACTTTTGGAAGAATGGCCATGAATGACGAAGAAACAGTAGCCTTAATCGCTGGAGGTCATACCTTTGGTAAAACGCATGGAGCGGCTAATCCAGACGAATATGTAGGCCCAGAACCTGCTGGAGCACCTATTGAGGCGCAGAGCATGGGATGGGAAAATAGTTTTGGCACTGGAAATGCAGGAGACACCATTACCTCTGGTTTAGAAGTTACCTGGACCACTACCCCAACCAAATGGAGCAACAATTACTTTGAAAATTTATTTGGATACGAGTGGGAACTCACTAAGAGTCCTGCAGGAGCGCACCAATGGAAACCAAAAAATAATGGTGGTGTAGGAACGGTTCCAGACGCACATGACCCAAATAAAAGTCATGCTCCCATGATGCTTACCTCTGACATTGCCCTGAGAGAAGACCCTATCTATGAAAAAATTTCGAAACGCTTCTATGAGAATCCCGACGAATTAGCAGACGCTTTTGCTAGGGCTTGGTTTAAATTAACCCACAGAGATATGGGGCCTAAATCGCTTTATTTGGGAGAAGAAGTGCCACAAGAGACCTTGATTTGGCAAGACCCTATCCCAGCAACTTCTGGCCCAATAATCAACGAAACTGACATTAAAGCGTTAAAACAACAATTGTCCAATAGTGGCATAACCAATGCAGAAATGGTGCAAACTGCATGGGCGTCTGCCAGTACTTTTAGAGGCTCGGATAAAAGAGGTGGTGCCAATGGTGCAAGGATAGCCTTGGCACCACAGAAAGATTGGGCCGTAAACCAGCCGGAGACCCTAGCAAAGGTACTAGACAAATACCGTGAAATCAAAAACGCTTTTAACGCAGCACATGCTACTCAAGTATCTTTAGCAGACCTAATTGTGCTTGGGGGAAGTGTAGGAATAGAACAAGCGGCAGCTGCAGCAGGGCACAAAATAGTCGTGCCTTTTACTCCGGGAAGAACAGACGCCAATCAAGAAGAAACAGATGTGCTTTCTTTTGCAGTACTTGAGCCACAGGCAGACGGGTTTAGAAATTATGTAAAAACCAGGTTCTCTGTTTCAGATGAAGAGTTACTATTAGACAAAGCACAATTATTGACCCTTAGCCCTGTTGAAATGACCGTTTTAGTTGGGGGAATGCGCATGCTAGACACAAATTATGATGGAAGTACCCACGGAGTTTTTACTAAAAACAAAGGGGCTTTAAGCAATGATTTTTTTGTACAGCTTTTAGACCTAAGCACCAAATGGGAAGCCGCAAATGAAGAAGAAGACCTCTTTATGGGAAGGGATAGAAAAACGGGCGCCCTTAAATGGAGTGCTTCTAGGGTAGACCTTATCTTTGGTTCTAATTCTGAATTGCGCGCATTAGCTGAGGTGTATGCTTGTGATGACAGCCAAGACAAGTTCTTATGTGACTTTGTCGCAGCTTGGACTAAAGTAATGGAGTTGGATCGTTTTGATCTTAAATAAGTAATCAGGTGGTTTGCAAACTGGTTATTAAACCGCCTAAAGATTGTAAGGCCTTGTTTTTGGACAGACCAAAACAAGGCCAATTACAAGCCTATTTGGCCCAACAACTCTCCTATACCCCTTTTGTTTTTAACAGTGTCCTTGGGGTTTTTATTTTTACTAAAAAAACCCAAACCACAGAAACCTTATCCCTTTGGGTGAACCATTTTTTAGAGATGGAAAAACTCCACCCAGAGCGACTCATAGACACCTCAAATGACCCTCGGTTTTTCAAAAGGGTCACAATGGGTGTATTGGGAAACGAAAAGGCATCGGCCTTGGCCTGGAAAAGACACCTCAACAGTTTTATCTTTCAAGTAAATCCATATCAATTCAAAGGATCCGCTGGCATTAAAGTATTTCAAAGAATACAAAAAACCGTCTCCAAACAAGGCAGTGCTTCCCAAAAAAAATACTTCAAACAACGCCTTAAACTCCTTAGAAATAGGGTGTCTCTAAGCGGTATTGAATCATTATGGAAGGGTTAATAGTGAAACTATTCTTTTTTTAAAGTAGGATAACTCACCCCCAGTTGTTCTAAATAAGTGTCGTACTTTTTTTCGTTGTAGTAAAAAGTTTTCAAAGCAGGTTTATATTGTTCCATGATATTTTTATTCAAATAGATTGGTGGTGCGTCCTGCTTAGTAATCATTGGCGTGTACTTGGTTTCTTTGGTCTGAACCTCGTCAAAATAGGTCCAAGCCTCTTTAACCAATTCAGGTTTCAAGAGCAAGTCTAAAACAGTTGCAGCAACTACCTTAGCTCCAGCAGTAACTCCTTTGTGAGCGATGGGCGTAGCCATTGCAATTGCGTTGCTCCAATGGTGGCCTTGAAGACCCGGAATATTAGACGGAAAACGAAGCGTGACAGTAGGTACTGTCCAAGAAACGTCCCCAATGTCGTCACTTCCCCCACTTACTGGCTGTTCTACAGGAGGCTGAATGCCTTTTAAAGTGGTCGCTAAGCCATCTGTAGTTTTAGAGGATACTTCTTTTTGAACCGCTTTTGCAAGCGTCTGATCTGCTTCTGACCAAGTGGGCAAACCTATACTTTGAATATTGGCATCCATTGTTTCGGCAATAACCTTATTAAAATGTCTGGGCCAAGCAGTTCCTAAAATCTCACTATTTACCTCTGTTCCTGTCATGAGTGAGGCGCCTTTAGCAATATCGTTTGCTGTGGCATACATTTCCATGATTCCTTGGTAAGTAACGTCTCTAAAATAATACCAAATTGTCGCTTTAGAAGGGACAACATTAGGTTGGTCACCTCCATCTGTAAAAATAGAGTGAGACCTTTTTAAAGGATCTAAGTGCTCTCTTTTATAATTCCACCCAATATTCATGAGTTCTGCAGCATCTAAAGCGCTTTTACCTCTCCACGGAGCGCCTGCTGCATGAGCAGCCTCTCCATCAAAAGTGTATGCTACTGAAATTAAACCAGTCCCTGAAGATTGGCCCCAAGAGACACCCATATTACTACTCACATGGGTGAAAATACATAAATCAATATTGTCGAATAAACCATCTCTAGTGTACCATGCTTTGGCAGCTACTAATTCCTCTGCAATTCCAGGCCACAAGACTAGTGTACCTCCAATTTTTTCTTTTTTCATAATTTTTTGAACTGAAAAAGCAGCAGTAATATTTAAAGGAATTCCTGCATTATGCCCCTCTCCGTGACCAGGTGCGCCCTCAACAATTGGCTTGTGATAAGCCACTCCAGGGTACTGAGAGGCCTTTGGAATGCAATCCACATCGCTACCTAAAGCAATTACTGGACCTGGGCCATTTGACCATCTAGCAAACCAGGCAGTTGGTATACCTGAGACCCCGTACTCTATTGTAAACCCCTCTTTTTTTAAAAGATCTGTTAGGTACTTTGAAGAGGCTTCTTCTTGGAATCCCAATTCTGAAAAGCTAAATATTTTGTCTACCATTACCTGACTCAGTTTCTCATTGTCTTGCACCCACTGTATAGCCAATGTTTTAAGTGCCTCATTTTTTTCAGGAGTGATATTCTCTTGACCCAATAGGGAAAAAGAAGCTAGTAGCGATAAGCTGACAAAAAAAGCAGTGATTGGTTTCATATCAAAAAAATTAGGTTTCATTAAATATAAAAAAACCTAAAGTTATTGCGGTCTTAGTTGTGATAAAATATTGATAAATTGCAGATAAAATTATTGTCATGAGCGCATTTTTCAAAAACAAAACCATTTGGATCACTGGAGCCTCTTCTGGAATAGGCTTGGCATTGGCCAAAGAAATCTCTTCTCAAGACTGTACCTTAATTCTTTCTGCAAGAAGAGAAAAAACCTTGGAAGAAGCTGAGGAACTGTGCCATAAAAACGCCCGTATTCACCTGCAAATACTGGATCTTGAAGACACGGAAAGCCATAAAAAAAAGGTGGCAGAGGTGCTTGAAAAAGTGGGGGCTGTTGACCTTCTCATTCACAATGGAGGAATTAGCCAGCGTTCACTTGTCAAAGACACTGACTTCTCAGTAGACAAAAAACTCATAGACACAAACTACTTGGGCACGGTCAGTCTCACTAAAGCAATCTTACCCTCCATGCTGAAAAATGGACGCGGACACTTTGGGGTAGTCACCAGTCTTACCGGTATAATTCCCTCGCCATATAGGTCTGGCTATGCTGCCTCTAAACACGCATTGCACGGTTTTTTTGATTCCCTAAGGGCTGAATTAGAGGACAGTGGTATTTCTGTTAGCTTGTTAGCGCCAGGTTTTGTTAAAACACAGGTCTCCGTAAATGCCTTGGGTCCCAACGGAGAGGCTATAGGTATTATGGATCAGGCACAAGCCAATGGGATTAGCGCGGAACAATGCGCCAAAAAAATAATCAACGCATTAAAGCATGGCAAAAGAGAAGTCTATATAGGCCGTGAAAGTTATGCGGCTTATGTGAAAAGGTACTTCCCAGGCTTGTTTGCCAAGCTCATTAAAAGGGCCAAGGTACGTTAGAGTTTCTTGACGTATTCTGTAATAAGTACAATGGTTTGTCCGCCCACTTTGCCTTCAATATATTGAGCATTTTCTCTATCCAAAGAGATGCGCCTTACCGCAGTCCCTTGTTTGGCAACCATACTGCTGCCTTTTACTTTTAAGTCCTTAATAAGCACCACTGAATCTCCAGCTTCTAAAACAACACCATTTACATCTCTGTGAATGACCGCATCTTGTTTTTCTTCCCCATCTCCAGCAGCGGCTGCCCAGCTTAAAAGCGCTTCATCTAGGTACATTTGCTCCAATAAACTTGCAGACCATCCAAAAGACTTTAAGCGGTGTAACATGCGCCAAGCAAATACTTGCATGGCAGGCACTTCACTCCACATACTGTCATTTAAACAGCGCCAATGGTTTTGATCTCTCTCTTCTGCGTCTGCTTCTGAAATACATTTTTCACAAAGTAGTAGTTGGGCCTCTAGGCCACTCGTGGCAGATGCTGGCAGTTCATACACCACTAATTTTTCTGTAGCATTACAACATTCGCACTGCTCATTGGCTCTTTTCAAAAGAGATTTATCTATGCTCATCAGGTAAGTTTAAAGAGCTAAAATACATATATCTAAGCCTTTTAAGGGTGAAAAGAAACGTAGAATGGTTCTATTTAAAGAATCTGGCCTTAAGCCAAAAAGAAACCCTGACCAGAAGTATGAGTGCAGGCACTTCTACCAAAGGGCCAATAACACCCGCAAATGCTTGGCCTGAATTTAATCCAAAAACCCCTATAGCAACGGCTATAGCCAACTCAAAATTGTTCCCGGCTGCGGTGAAGGCCACCGCTGCAGTTTTGTCATAGGTTCCTCCTGCTGCTTTGGTCACAAAAAAGCCAATCACAAACATGAGGCTAAAATAAATGAGTAACGGAAATGCTATTACTAGAACATCTAAAGGAATAGTCACAATGAGCGCCCCTTTTAATGAAAACATGACCACAATGGTGAACAATAGCGCAATAAGTGTCCCTGGAGAGATGCTAGGAATGAATTTTTTCTCATACCAGTCCAAACCCTTTAGCGGTACTAAAATTTTTCTACTCAAAAAGCCCATCAAAAAAGGAAACCCTAAATAAATCAGTACAGATTCTGCAATAACACCTATGGATATGTCTACTATAGCCCCTTCAAATCCAAAGTATGGCGGCAAAACGGTAATAAACAACCAAGCATAAAAAGAATAGGCAAATACCTGAAAAACACTGTTCAAAGCCACCAGTCCTGCACCGTATTCAGCACTTCCTTCTGCCAAGTCATTCCAAACGAGTACCATTGCAATACACCTGGCCAAGCCAATTAAGATGAGTCCCACCATATATTCTGGATACTCTTGGAGGAATGTTAATGCCAATACAAACATCAAAATAGGACCTACCACCCAATTTAATAAAAGGGATACCCCTAAGATTTTTACGTTTTGAAATACTTTAGGCAAGAGGGCATAATTGACTTTGGCGAGTGGCGGGTACATCATTACAATGAGTCCAATCGCTATGGGAATATTAGTTGTTCCTACACTTAAATCATTAATAAAAATAGGGAAATAGGGAAATAAATACCCAATCCCCACACCCATACCCATGGCTAAAGAAATCCAAAAACTTAGGTATTGGTCTAAAAAGGATAATTGCTTTTTCATGGCTTAGGAAATTCGAGAAAATACATATTTAAGTTCTGTGGCTATCTGAATACTGCGCTCCCTGTAAACCCTTTCTTGCTGTGGACTGCCATCGGAGATTTTTGGGTCTTTAAAGGTCAGTCCAATTCGCTTTTCTGCCCCAGCAATAAAAGGACAGCCTTGGTCTGCTGCGTCGCAAGTCATAATGGCCGCAAAGTCTTTGGAAGGGTTTAAAGGATGATCTATTTTTTTTGAAAAACCTATGAGCGGTAGGGACCTTTCCGAATAGTGAATAGCATAGATGGGGTTTTCGCCCTCAGCGATAGGGTAAATGTCAAAACCTTGTGCTGCTAAGGTTTTAATTATCATAGGATATAAAGCGGTTGCTTCAGTACCCCCAGAATAACACAACACATGAGGCACTTTATGATAGGCCGCCATAGCCTGGGCCCAAATTTGCGAAAAATGACTTCGCCTAGAGTTGTGGGTGCAAATAAAATGAAGTTTTACTAGTGCTTGTGCCGTTTTCTTTTCTTGAATAAAAACGACCAATAGGTCTAAGATGTTTTTTCGCTCTTCAGAGAGCGTATTCAAGTCTAAGGCCTCAATAGTTTTGTATAATAGGGTGTTCATGCTATTTATAATTAACAACATCCACTCCCTGGTGTACATGCGTTCTTGTTCATCTCTGAAAGGCTTAGTTTTGGTTTGTCTGTAGGAATGCCACAGTTGTCTTTAGCCAAACAATCGGTGGCCTTAGCGGTGAGCAAAAAATGACTTCCATGAGTGGCTATCCCATAGGTTTCTATGGTTTGTCCCTGAAATTCAACTTCAATAGGAAGGTCTCCAATAGCCAGGGCTTTTTGCGCCATCTCTATAATGGAAATTAGTTTTTCAGGATGAAGTCTGTGGTCGTAATCTTCGGCAGACCAAAGTTGAAAATTAACCACTGAATTAGAACGCATGGTTCCACCACAGTCTACAAAGTCTCTAGTCACTTTCCCTACTTCAGTGACATGAAAATAAGGAGGCACAAAGGTGCCATTGGGCAATTGAAACCCAATTGTTTCCATTTTTTTTAATTCGTTTATAAATGCTAATAGTGTCATGGTATATGTATTAAATTAACAACAATCATTGGAGGTAGGCATTCCTGCAGCAAATAGACCGGCAAAAGTCTGGTTTGCCTGCTGCCAAGCCTCTGTGTCTATACAGTAACAAACACTGGTGCCTGAAATATTTCCCTTGATAAGACCGGTTTGCTTTAAGACGCTTAAGTGTTGAGAAATAGTGGGTTGGGCCAAACCAATCTCCAACACCAAGTCCCCACAAATACAGCTGTCCTGTTTAATTAAATGCTTTAAAATAGCAATTCTAGCAGGATGTGCTAAGGCTTTTGCTATTGCGGCAAGGGTATTGTCTTGATCCGTAAAAATAGCTGTTTTAGTGATTCCCATTTTTATATATTAATATATTGCAATATTACGATAAAAGATTAAAACACAAGAGGCTTCACCTTAGCTTATTATTAATTTATTACATTTAATGGACCAATACCTTTTAAATGAACAGAAATACATTTTTAAAGCAAAGCAGTGCATTAGCGGCACTCGCTTTAATACCGAGCAGTTGTGTGGTGTCATTTTCTAATACTTCTTTTCCTTTAGGACTCCAACTATACACGGTAAGAGATTTTATGGCCAAAGATCCCGTAGGCACCCTTAAAAAATTAAAAGCCATGGGATATTCGGATTTTGAGAGTTATGGCTTTGACACGGTGAACAAAACCTACTATGGGTATAGTGCCAACGAATTCAAGACTATTTTAGAAGACCTTGAATTGAGTACTTATACAGGTCATTATGGACTTCCTGGACTTATGGAGGCTTCAGAAACAGACTTAAAAAACTATGTAGACGCTTGTATTGAAGGGGCTAAAGCACTGGGAGATCACTATATTACTTGGCCAAAGCTAGGAGACGCATACCACACTTTAGAAGGCTACACCCTGTTGGTGCAAAAATTAAATGCAATTGGCGCTCAGGTGTCGGCCGCAGGCCTAAAATTGGCCTACCACAATTTTGGCTATGACTTTAATACCTATGGTGACAAAACAGGTATGAATTGGGTACTAGAAGAAACTGATCCAGATTTGGTTAAAATAGAAGTAGATTTTTATTGGGTCATGCATGCAGGCGTCATTTCCCCTAAAGCACTTATAGAAAAAGCTCCAGGAAGGTTTCCATTGTGGCATATTAAAGATATGGATAAAGTGACCAGAGACTATACGGAGCTTGGTAATGGGTCTATAGATTATACCAAAGTCCTTCCCAATGCCAAAACCGCTGGATTAGAGCGTTACTATATAGAACAGGGTGGGAATTTTGCGGTGAACTCCATGGAAAGTGTGGCAGAGAGTGCAAGCTATTTCAAAAAACATATCCAGGGGTTCATTTAATTGCGAAATTACCCATAAATAACACCCTTAATTTTCATTTTGTTAAATAGCGACGCAAACCAGTCGCAATGTCCTTATAATGCCGATATTTATGAGGTGTTATAATGATAACAATCGGTATAATTTAAATTGACCCTCATGCAACAACAGCGCCTAGAAGTATTTAAAAAAACAGTGAATAATACGTTTAACGTATACAATAGCCTTTTTCTAAATCTCCCTTACCGCAATATTGAAAATGTAGGTATGCTTATTCCACTCCTATTAGACCAGAGCAAAAAAGGTTTGGAAGCTGGAAAAAACCCACAGCAAATTTTGGAAGGTTTTTTTAAAGATTATGCCGGACTCACCACAGAAGAATCACAGATAGATTTTATGTTTCGTATTATCCAGTATGTGGAACGTCAGGTGGTGCTTTATGACAGTGTGGAAGATGCAGCATTCCCTAAGCTTCACAAGCATAGTTCTTCTCTGAGTATAAAAGATTATTTTCAAATTATTGATAAAAACAAGAGTTGGGATGAGGTAGCGGAGAAACTCTCCAACTTCAGTGCCCGTATTATACTAACGGCACACCCCACCCAATTCTATACGCCAGCTGTTTTAGATATTATGACAGATTTGCGCAAGCTCATTGTAGAGAATAATATCACGGAAATAGACAAGAGTTTGCAACAATTGGGGCTGACCTCTTTGCTAAACAGTAAAAAACCCACTCCTTTAGACGAGGCAAAAAACATCATACATATTTTAAGAAATGTGTATTATGACGCCATTGGAGACCTTTTTTCATATATTAAAACAAATATCCCACAAGTAGATTTCAACAATTATAATATTGTTAAATTAGGCTTCTGGCCAGGTGGAGATAGGGATGGTAACCCATTTGTCACTACGGAAATGACGGATCAGGTAGCAGATGAATTAAGGACCACGCTCATGAAGTGTTACTACAAAGACCTGAAAGCCCTGCATCAAAAATTAAGTTTTACAGCGCTTCAAGAGCCCTTAATAGGCCTTAGAAAAGCATTGTACGACAGTATGTTTGACGCTAATGCCTTAGTGCCTTATGACTTTTTGATTGGAGAACTCCAGAAAATCAAAGACCTCTTAGTCTCTAAATACTTTGGTTTATATTTAAAAGATCTAGACGCTTTAATAGATAAAGTCAAGATCTTTAAAACCCACTTTGCGACTTTAGACATAAGACAAGACCACAGCATTCATTTCAATAGTATCACGGCTATTTTAAAACATGCCGGTATTATAAAGGAGTCTTTAGAGGAACTATCCCCTGAGGCACTCACCGATAAATTACTCCATTTAGATCTAGAAGTGGCCCCTGATGAATTTGAAGATGCACTCGTTTCAGATACCTTAAAAAATATCAGAAACCTCAAAAACATTCAAGCCAAGAACGGTCAAGACGGTTGCAATAGGTATATTATTAGTAATTCAGAGGACAAATTTTCTGTTTTATTTGTTTGGGCTTTATTTAGGTGGTCCGGATACAAAGAAGCAGACATTCATTTTGACATTGTCCCCCTTTTTGAAACCATGCACGGCATGGACACTTCTGAACAAAGCATGCAAGAGCTCTTTCAGACAACTGCCTATATGCAGCACGTTAAAAAGAGGGGGAATAAACACACCATCATGCTTGGTTTCTCAGATGGAACAAAAGATGGAGGCTATGTGAAAGCCAATTGGTCTATTCTAAAAACCAAAGAAAACCTAACAAGCGTTTGTAAGCAATACGACGTAAGCGCGGTCTTTTTTGACGGCCGTGGTGGACCTCCAGCAAGAGGTGGTGGAAAAACACATAGATTTTATGCTGCACAAACCAAAGAAATTGCCAATAATGAGATACAACTGACCATTCAAGGACAGACCATTACCAGTACTTATGGTACTAGAGACCAGTTTGTATATAATTGTGAGCAACTCTTAACCGCTGGATTGTCTAACAATATTTTTGGCAAGGAAAACACCATTTCAATCGCCCACAGAGCGCTTATGGAAACACTGTCCGAAAGAAGTTTTACCAAATACGACGCTTTAAAACAGCATCCTAAATTCATGCCTTATTTAGAAAATAGGAGTACCCTTAAATATTATACCAAAGCAAATATTGGCTCAAGGCCAGGAAAAAGAGGCCAAAAAGCCAAATTAGAGCTCTCTGATCTAAGGGCCATTTCTTTTGTTGGTTCTTGGAGCCAACTCAAGCAAAATGTCCCCGGCTACTTTGGTATTGGTTCTGCCATTGCTTCTTTAGAGGCAGAGGGCAAACTGGGAGAACTACAGGAGATGTTTAAAGAAGTGCCTTATTTTAAAGCACTCATGCAAAACAGTATGATGGCTTTAGCCAAATGTTATTTTGAACTCACCAGCTATATGAAAGAAGACCCAGAGTATGGCGATTTCTGGCAGATACTTCACGACGAATACACCCTATCCAAAGAAAAATTACTCCTCATTTCTGGCTTAAATATTCTCATGGAAAAAGAAGCTGTTTCAAGAGAATCTGTACTGATCCGGGAAAATATAGTCCTTCCGTTATTGGTGATCCAACAATACGCCCTTCAAAAAATAGGGCAAAATGCGCCGCTAAAAGAAATCTATGAAAAGATTGTCACCCGATCTTTATACGGAAATATTAACGCGAGTAGAAACTCCGCTTAATAAAGAAAGCCATTCCTTAGGAATGGCTTTCTTTATTATTAAGGTATTACTGGACTTTTTAATTTAAAATAGTCTCCCTAGTTTTAATATATTTTGATGTAGTCTCTTTTAAGAATGAATCTAACCCATTTAAATCAATTAATGCATAATCTCTCTTAGAAAATGGACCTGGTTCAACATGTAAATGTTTGCGAGACCACAATGATAAATTCATGATCATTGGAAATAAATCTATTCCACTATCCGTTAAATAATAGTACTTTATCTTATTGTCATTTACGTCTCTTTTGAACTCTAAAATTCCATGACTCCTCAATTTTTTAATTCTATCTACTAAAATATTAGTAGAGATTTTTTCAGGAGATTTCAAGAAATCAGAGTAGGTGTTTATGCCAATAAATAAATCTCTAATTATTACTAAAGACCACTTATCACCAAAAATATCTAGAGCACTAGAGATTGGACAGTGTGATCTAAATTCAAAATCTAACATAGCACAAATCTTATTAAAATTATCAGATACAAAAATAAGAAAAATTCATACATAAATGATTAAAATGAAGCAATTCAAATTTATTGTTGTAATATGCAATTTACTTTTTTTATCATCAACTTAATACTTAATAAAATGAAATTTAAATTAACACTATTAAGCGCCATTTTGATTTGCATGTCTTGTAATAACAAAGAAGTAGCTCCCCAAGAGACTGCTTACTATGATTATTCCAAGTCAGACTCGAAGTTTACTGGAGGAACAAAAATCATTCCTATAGAAACCGCCCTGGGCACTTTCAATGTATGGACCAAAAGAGTCGGTAATAATCCCACTACAAAAGTACTTTTATTGCATGGTGGTCCTGGAGCAACCAGCGAATATTTTGAAGCTGCAGATTCGTATTTCCCTCAGGGCAATGTAGAATATTATTACTACGATCAAATGGGATCTGGAAAAAGCGACAATCCAAATGACGAAAGACTTTGGAATATAGACAGTTTTGTTGAAGAGGTAGAACAAGTTAGAAAAGCCCTACAACTAGACGCTTCAAATTTTGTTATATTAGGCCATTCATGGGGGGGCATTTTAGGTATTGAATACGCCTTAAAATACCAACACAATATGAAAGCGCTTATTGTCTCAAATATGATGGGTTCCATCCCTGATTATGTAACCTATGCCAAAGAAGTTTTAGGGCCGCAGTTACCTCCAGAAGTTCTGGCTGAAATTGAAAATTTTGAAGCCAATGAAGACTATACTAATCCCGCGTATTTAGGACTAATAGAGGAACACTATTATCCAGAACATGTATTGAGAATGAATCCTAGTGAATGGCCTAACCCAGTCCTTAGGGCTTTTGCAAACATGAATTATCCTCTTTACCTAAAAATGCAAGGACCCAGCGAATTTGGCGTAGTCGGAGATGCTGTTCTAAAAGAGTGGGACCGAACTAGTGATTTAAATAAAATCACTATTCCTACCCTAACTATTGGAGCTGAATACGACACTATGGATCCAAAAGCCATGAAAGAAATGAGTGAAATGGTTCAAAATGGAAGCTATTTACACTGTCCTAAAGGGAGTCATATGGCCTTATACGACGACCAAGAAACATACTTTAATGGTGTGATCAAATTCTTAAAGTCATTGTAATTAAAAAGCCGTAATATTAAAAAAGCCATTCCTCAGGAATGGCTTTTTTAATAAAGTAAAGAAATACTATTGAAGCTGGTACACCCTCACATAATCCACTTCCATCTGGTCTTGCGTAAAGTCTGGCGTAATGTCTCCGCCCAAACTACCCCCAAGGGCAACATTTAAAAGCAAGTACTGGTCTTTGTTAAAAGGCCAAAAGTCATTGCTTCTGTCCGCAGGTTGGTAGGTGAAAAACACTTCTCCATCTACCGTAAAGTCTATTTTATCTTCTGTCCAAATCATGCCATATACATGAAAATTCTCTGTTACATCTGAAACCGACAATTGCTTTAAGGCAGGATAATCTCCATACCTACCCGCTACGTGAACCGCAGACTGTACCATTAAATGGTTCTCGAACAATTGCTCCATCATGTCTATTTCCCCACATGCAGGCCAACCTACTTCTGGCAAATTGGTTCCCAAAGCCCAAATAGCTGGCCAAGTACCTTGCATTCTAGGCAATTTGGCCCTTACTTCTACTTTGCCATAAGTGAAGTGAAATTTAGAATTAAACCTGGCAGAGGTAAATTCCTGTGTACTTCCATTATGGGTGTAAGACTCCTTTTTAGCAATAATCTTAAGGGTTCCATCACTGACCTCAGCGTTTTCAATACGGTCTGTATAATGCTGCTTTTCGTTGTTGTACCAGCCACCGTTTTCAGGAGCATCTGTTTCTAAAAACCATTTGTCTGCATCTGGTAGTCCTGGCGCGTCAAACTCGTCTGTCCATACCAATTGATAGGTTTTTTCAGCGTCAGACGCTTTCTTTTTTTCTTCGTTTTTTGAATTACAAGCTGTTAATACAAGTGCGCAAAGGCCTAGACTTAATAATTTGGTTTTCATAGTATTTATTTTTAATTAATCTTGTTACTTTTCCCAAACAGCATAAGCCAGGGCTTTTCTAGTCTCTTTCCATTGGCTGTCTGGAACATATGCGCCACTGCCAATTTTAACCAGAAGGTTTTCATCTATCTGGGCCACATAATACCCAGAGGCACCATCTTTGGCTTCAACCACCACTACCTTGCTATTGGCGTTTACCCCAAAAGCTTTTCTAATGGCAATCAGGGCATTGATCTCTTTTTGAAGTGAGCCAAAAGAATCTGAAAAAAAGTAATGGTAGCCCCACACCATCGGAATCCCCGGATGGGTTAACAAATAAGCATAGCCTTGGATCAATTCACTGGTGTTTTTTGAAAACACATTGTCGCAGTCATTTCTGTTAATGCAACCAGTATCATGGTTGTCTAAAAAAGTAATGGATTTTTCTCCATAGCCTGCTATGGCGGCTAAGGATGGATTGGCTTGAAGCACGGAATACTTTTTTTGCACTACGGCCTCTGCCAACTTGTATTTTATTGAAAAATCAAAGGCTGCAGCCTTTGGAGTGTCATTTTCGCTGAGGGTTTCTGAAGTTTTATCTATCCAAGAACGCAAAGCGTTGGGATTGCCATCCCAGTATTCTCCTACACTTAAATAATAAGGGGTAGACGCATTGTATTCTCCTACATATTTAGCAGGAAAACCTTTTACAAAGTCATACCTCCAAGAATCAAATCCCAATGCTTTAAGCTGCGCTAGGTAGGCCTTAATCCCCAATTGAACCTCTTCGCTTTTGTGGTTTAAGTCTCTGGCGCCTCCCCAGCCCTCTCCTTCATCAAAGTCACCACAGGGCACCAAACCAAACGCATTGGGATTGGTAAAACCCTCGTCGTCCATACATATGGCGTCACAGGACCATGCGGGCTCCGTGAAATCATTCCAAGTGTCTGTACCCACCCTATGGTTTATAACCAAATCTGCCATTCCATGCATTTTCCTTGACTTCATTAAAGCCAATAAAGAGACCAATTCGTTTTTATTTCCGTGAAGGGAGTTAAAGTCAAATAACTTTCTGGGATGGTAACCCATACCCTCGCCCTCGCTAGATGGTGGCATCCAAATACCATCTATGTGGGCATTAGACAAGGACACTATTTGATCTTCCAGAAAAGCGTAAAAAGAGGAATAACCGCCTATTTTAGGGTCGTTAAAAGAATCCCACCAAAACGCCTGAAACAACACGTCGTTCAAAGGATTATTGTCTGCATATTGACTGGTTCCTTGGTCTACAAAAACGGCGTCTTCCTCAACTTCTACATTGGGAGATGCTTCTTTAGAGCAGGATAAAAGCCCAAATAAAACAATATATGCTAGCGCGTAATTTTTCATAATGCGTAATAAATACCAAGATAATAAAACA
>ENA-OSIY01000491-OSIY01000491.1-marine-metagenome-genome-assembly--contig:-NODE-491-length-21871-cov-5.864183_pt1 | contig 21871 bp, 36 predicted proteins | sample MGYA00237884_ERZ534233 | MGnify/ENA primary metagenome ERZ534233 (study PRJEB26412, sample SAMN06343840) | marine metagenome | isolation source: estuarine water | place: USA: Columbia River Estuary... | reverse complement strand
ACCTACTTTTGTTGCATTAGGTTTCTGAATAAAAATAAGCATTCTGTTATAAAAACTATAACCATGGAATTTAGAGAAAAATGTTAAATATCTTCTAATTTCAGCCGACAAAGCCACTTCATCAGTAGCATTAGCCAAATCCATTATATATTGGTCAATTCTAGCTTTTAATAAATCTTTACGTCCTGACTCAGAAGAAAGTAAGCCGTTTTCTTTTGCTATTGTATATTTCTTATTCTTATATCTTAAACCGTCTTGAATTCTGAGAAGGTGGTCTTTCTCTGCGTCTGTGAAATAATCAAAATCATTAGCGTTTTCAAGTGCACCATAAACGGCAAGTAATTCTTTAACAGTCATATCTTCAATCTTAACCCTGTTGAAGTTATCACAATATGCAAAGGCTGAATGCAGTTTACTTATTGCATCATCTAAACTTTCGCACCTTGTGGGGGAAATGTCCAAGTTCCTAAAAAGATACCTTGAAAATAGTGTCTCTGTGTAACTATCGGATTCATAACTTATTTCTCTATTTCTATTATTATTAACCATCATTTTCTCCTATATAAGTTGGTTTATGATTCAAACTAACCCCATTCGTTTTGTAGGTCAACAAAAAGCCCCTAAAGAAATTAATCAATAGGGGCTTGGGGGTAGGTTCTTAATGTAGGCAATTAATGAAATGTCTTTTTTCTACCTCTTATTTCATCAATATGCTTTTCTATTTTCTCTTTATCTTCAGGGTCAAGATTGGCTTGCAGTTCCTTATCGCTTTCAAGAACGCTTGCAATAACAGAAATAGTAACTTGTGACGTTATATCGTTAAGCATACCAACAACGGCAAGCCTAGACGAAAGATTACATTTACCCATATTTTCATCTAACCAATTAATGAGACTTTCACAAATTGTTTGGATTTCTCCTGCATGCTTTTCTTTTTTATTCTCCATGGTTAAGACCTCCTGTTTTAAACTTATTAACTAAATATTGTGTTTTGATAAGTATGCTTTCAAGGTCAAGAATAGCAGAACGTAAGTCGTGATATTCATTACCTGCTTGCAACCTGTTTTCGATTGTCATCTTATACAATGTCATCTCGTTTTTTTCATCTAAAGTCATTTATTAAATCCTTATATTATTATTATTATTGATTAAAAGATTAACCCCAACAAGGCAACGATTACCAAAATCACCGTCACCTTGTAGACTGTTGAGATTAACTCGTACATTAGCTTGCTAATTCAGAAAATAAAGGTGTATCAAGTGCCTTTAAAACTCTGTTTTCCCTTCTTAGCTTAGTTTCATGAACCTTGCTTTTCTTTTGAGTCATGGTCTTGATTTGTCCTTCCTTATTTTCGTAACTATCTAAATGAGTACCTGCATGAGTCGACCAGTTAGTCAGGGCATTGTACAAGGTATAAAGATTGCGAGACATCCCTGTTTTTAGTTCCTCTTCCCATTTATGGATTAAGAAACCAAGTTCTTTTTGATTGTACTGTTTTTCGATATCGTCATCATTATCAATCGCAAGGTTTAACTCTTTGATATCAGTAAGGCTTTTCTTGCATAATGCTTCTTTGAAGAAATTGATTACTTGGTCATCAGTTATTGAAGTTTTTAACCAACGTCTAAAGGTATCGCCTTGGTTGGCAAACTGGTCAACAGCAGTAACGATTTTTGCAACTTCTGTTTGGTAGTTAAAGCCTGAAGTGTGTTTCTTCATGGTGTAGTATTGTCGCTCTCCACCAAACACCATAGAATTACGGCAATAATCTCGATAGCTTCCTGTGAAACATTGAAATTTCCAACTTGAATTAGTAGAGTTTAAAACATCAATCCGCATTACCAACTCACCAGTGCCTTCAATGTCTTGAGTGTGGTCTAACAACTGAATATTTCTAATTGCTTTTGTATCGCCTTCGTAACTTCTATCCTCGATTAAAAGATTTTCAGTTATAATATCAGGGCTATCAATTAGCTGTTTTGTTACTTCAGCAAACAAGGGTCGATGGTCAACAAGTTTATAATCTTTACTTGGTAGGCTCACAAACTCCCAACGATTACTTTCTTCATCATCTCTAAAGATTGCCTTGCGGTCTTCAACTTTTACATAATCATTAGTGTAGGGATTTAATGCAAAGACTTCACCTTCTGAGAATTTACTTTCAAAGATAGAAAGGTCTTCAATATCAGTGTGCGTATTGTGTGCACTTTGATATGTGTTCAAATCCTCTTGATTGCTTTCTTGGTTGTCATTATGCAAATCAATCTCGGTGAATGAGTGGGGCGTTACTGCTCCAGTAAATTCTTCGAGGTCTGTTTGTCTTGGTTCATTATTATTTTCTAAAGTCATAATATTTCCTTATGTAATAAAAGAGAAAATTCTCTTTTTTCTAATTATTACACTCAGGGTGTTTGTTTTGTTAGTCAACAATTAATGTTTAAAAAAACCAACTATTGTTTTTCTTTTGTTATGTGAACAAAGCCCACAATCTAAACATTTAATTCCTTGTGTCTGTTCAGGGCAAACTGTTATTTTCTTACCTAACAAAGTTTTGATGGCTGACAATTTAGCACCTGACTTTTCAAACTGTTTTTTCGTATATGGTAAAACTACAGTAGTTGGTATTTTGGTATCTGACAAAACGTCTGCTTGTTCTAATGTATCGGCTGACAAATTAATAGTGAAGCCTTTATTATTTGCATAACGAATGAGGTTTAAATTATGGTCTGATAATTTTCTTTTCTTACCTGACAAAATTGTGTGGTGGTGCGTGTAGCAAATAACTTGACCGCCTTTATTTGCCTTTACAAGTTGTTTAAGTTTTTTTGCGTCAATCTTGTTTTTCTTAGCTACTAAATCACCTACTATATTATGTCGCCACATTCCATTGCTGTTATGTTTTCTAAAGTAAGAAACAGACTTCACAAAATCTTGCCAATTATCTTTTTTATCTTCGCTGTATCTATTCCAATGTAATCGAATGGGGAAGTTGTCACCGTAACAACCATTGTTTTTTAATGTACAAGAAGCAGGGCAAGTTTGTCTCGGACTGTATGACGTTGGCATATCTCCAACTTTTTTTGATTGTGTATGTGGCACAAATTTGTAAGTCATACTATTTTCTTAAGTATAATTTTAATATATTCTTTTAATTGATATTCATCACAATATTTATTAAACTCATTGCTATCTATTAAGGTTCTTATCTCATCAATTAAATCTGCTTTAATGTCATACTCTTGTGCTAATTTTTCCATTGTTTTTTTCTCCTACTTTCCCTTTTAGAAGTGTTCGGAAAACTTGTCAAATATATTTTTGATTTTTTTCTTGTGCTTTCTCAAGTAAGAATTCCCTTTTTTCTTCATCAGTCATACTGTAGTTACGAAAAACATCTTCAAGTGTGCTTTCTATACCTAAGAAAGCAAGCAACTCTTCATCAGTATAGGCTGACAAAGGTTTCTCATCTGACGGATTAAATGACATTTTTCTTACCTGACAAAATAGCATCTTGTGTGTAAAACTGACCGCACTTGACAAAAGCTGTTTTGCTGATGACAAAACTTCTGTAATGTTTTGCTGACATATCATAAGCAGTAAAGGTATGTTCTTTTGCTGTGCTTTCGCCACCCTTTAAATGTTTCTTGACATTCAAGAGTAGGCTTCCATAGTTTTCGTACCTACCTTTATTTGTTGAATAATACCTGACGCTGAAGAAACAATCTCCAACTATCTTTTTTAAGTTTTCTTTGTAAAGTTTATTTGTATCTACCATATTACACCTAATATAAAAACGCCCATTAAAATTACTATAACTCTATATACCACTATTATTATTTCCATGTCAACTCCTATCTTTTGTTCGCAAACCATTTGTTTTCTTGTGTATCAAAATATACGTTCTGACTTCTTACAGGTCTATGCGAATACTTCTTACCCTTTGATTTTTTCTTACCTTCAATTAATCTCTTTGCCATTTTCTCCTCCCAGTGCTGACAGTTTTTTAACCATAGTTTTGTTTCTGTATCTACATAACCACTCATGGCAACCTCCTCATAAATTCTGCTTTCTCATCTGAGGCTACTCTACGCCTTGACAACTCTCTTGCTATCCTGTCTAACAAAACAACAATTTCATTTATTGTATTAGAACAAAGATTCCATTGGCTTTCACCTTTCATCTGTAAAATGGCATGAAGTTCATGTTGTGCAAATTCATACTCTTCTGTAATAGTTCCTATTCTAATTAGCTTTTCGTACTTACTTAAATCTATACTCATGGTATCTCCTTTTGTTAGTTAACAGTAGGCAAGGGGAAAAATAATGATAAAAACCTTACCTACTGTTTGTCAAGTAGAGAAATCTGCGCTAGCTTACCTCTTGCTCACGAGACTGACGGAGGTTTATTTCCCTACTCTATCTGGCTTGAGTTTGCCACGCAACGCTTTCAACTCAACTTACGCTTACAAATTGCCTAGGACTAGCATCAGTAAGACCATGTTCTTGTATCTCCCAGAAGTAAGTAAATTGCATATCAGGTGCTCCTGATTCGGTATCTTTTTAAACACTTACCGATGCCATCTTCGTGTCCTTACTCTGGGTATCCTAGCTAGGATAATCTCTATTTTATTTCAAACTTCTTTGAAACTTCATTAATAATATCATCTACACTTTCGTGGCTAGACAATTCCATAAGATGTAGTTCATCTATAATACTATCTTTTAAATGATACGAAGTTATTTTAGTTTTGCCTGTATCGTCATCTATATAAATATAACGCAAATCCTCGCCAAAAATATCTTCCGCTAAATTATTTTGCATATCACGAGATAAATCTCTTAAGTCATCATACTTTTGCCACATAGCATCTGCTTTATCCTTGGCTTTTCTATACTTAACAAAAGCAGGGTGTTTTGCTACTGATTTTGATTTATAATTACCTGCAACTTTCTTAGCTATTCTTTGGGCTATTAGTTCTTTTTGCTTATTTGTTATTCTCATTGTTCTTTTCCTTTCTAAGTTCATTTAAAAATGTTACAATCACGTCTAGGTCAGCAACCTTATATTCTAAACTGGTCAATGCCTTTTCGACTTGATACAGCTTACTATCAAGTGATTCGATTTCTTTGTCAACCCCTAAAACTTTTTTTATTAATTTAATCATTTCCTGTAAGTTTCTCCCACTTGTAGGCATTATCTGAAAACTCTCTTAGCTGTACTAAAACTTCCTCTGCGTCAAAACCTCTATCAAAAGCACTATCTCCGAAAGCAACCTCGTATACTTCTTCTACAAATTTTTTCCAATCATCACTCATCATCTTTTATCTCCTCAACTTTATGTATAACTTGGTCTTGCCATGTCCGTTCTTTTATCTGAGAGTCTTGATAGTCTCCCATCAAAACTAATTCTTCTGCTTCTTCTTTGGTAACTGCAGAAACTTCTATTATTTCTTTTTCTGTACAAGTAGAAATTACTTTAAACTGTTTTAGTTTTGGTTTATTTTTATCTATATGTAGTATTATATTTTCCATACTTAAGTCTGTCATCACTTTCTCCTAATTATAATTATTAACTATAACCCTTATATACTACCATTCTTAAAGTCAAGTTATATTTTATTTTTTATTTATTGACTATAAGTAGATTACTACTAAAATATTAAATACTCCCTTAATATTGTTATAATTTTTATGTAGACTAAAGTCTATTTTAAGGGTGTTCGTTTTTATGTCAAGGAGGAAAGTATGAAAATAAATTTATTTAATTTTATGATAATAAATTATATATTACAATTATCCATAGTTCTGATAGTTGCTTTTATTAAGGGCTGACAAAATGATTGACAATAGACATTGAAAGGTTATACTGACAAACTTAGTGTTCGCTTTGTACTGTCTGACAGTAGGCATTGACATACAGTTGGTGCACTCTCAGATGAGCAAGCGAGGAAGAATTAAGTTGCAGATAACAAGTGAGATAGACAATGATAACATGGGATAGATTAAATGACGCCATTATAGGAACAGGTGGTCGCTGTGGTATGGAAGAAGTGTTTGTGTACAGCTATGACAAAATCCTTGACATTCTGATGACAGAAGATGAGATGACAGAAAGAGAGGCTATTGACTACATAGAGTATAACATTGCAGGAGCTTATGTCGGAGAGTTGACACCTATCCTTGTCCGCAGTCTTGACGAATTAGAAAAATTTATTATTGACAAGAAAACCGAATCAGTATTTAATGACAAAAAGATTGACGACAAGGAGATAAATTAATGAACGTTCAGGAAGAGATTAATAATATTTTAATGGCTGACAGAAAAGGCAGATTGTCCTCTGACGAATTGTGGCAGGAGCAACAGGACAGAAAAAGAGAAGAAGTAGGCTATGAAGAAGTTGAAAGGCAAATGGACATAGAAGAATATCTTGCTGACAAAAGCTATGAGGAATACAAGGATTGGGAAAGTTCAAAGAAATAGACGTTATGATACAGGATATAGTTCTACAATTAGCACCACCACCTTCTGACGTAGCGTTACGTATGGATTGCCCTGCTTGTAATCACAAAAACACATTGTCGATAATGAACAACAACGGAACAATTCTTTATCATTGTTTCTCTGCTTCATGTAACGTGAAAGGCAGGGTATCTGACAGAAAAGAATTAAAGTTCACACGACATGAAGTAGTTCCTCCGAGGGCTGTTCCCCTTGACTCACGCAGTTTTGTGCCCCTAGGTAGAAACCAAAAGGCTCTCGACATGGTGGTCAAGCGGAACAGTTATGAGGCATACCAACACGCAAGGGCTGACATAAGGTATGATGTACGCCAAGACAGGGTTGTCTTTATGGTATATAAGAATGGCAAAGCTGTTGATGCTGTAGGTAGGAAATTAAACGAAGATGACAAAAGACCTAAATGGTTTCGTTATGCAAGAAGCCGACATCCTTTTGTATGTAAAGCAAAAACTGACAGCGACACAGCCTTTTTGGTAGAAGATTGTTTCTCTGCTTGTGCTGTATCCCAAGTCCATCATGGGGTTGCACTGATGGGTACAAATCTACCAAATGAATACTTGACAACTCTTAATTCTTACAGTAAAATAGTAGTAGCATTAGATAGAGATGCCTCCAAAAAAGCTATCGAACTGACGAAACAACTTAGGGTGTCTGTACCCACTACTCTTGTTTTCTTAGAAAAAGATATTAAGAATATGAATTTAACAGAAATACAGGAGTTAATATGAAACCGCATACAGCACCGACTAAAAGATTTGACAGAGAACTATTTAATGCAAACGATCCTCAGACAAGAGAGTCCGCTAAAAAATTATTACCACCAAAATTAAAAGAAATACTCAAATTAGATGAAGAGCCTGTCTTGGAAGATAATCCAAAGGCATACGGCATTGACCTTCTTTGTGAGAAACATAACCTTAGTGTTGAAGTAGAAACTAAACACGGATGGGGTGATGGTAAATTTCAATGGGGCGATATGCACATCCCAAGACGAAAGTTTAGGTACACAAAAGTTGACGGTGAAGTCTTTTTTGTAGTGTTTAATACTAATAGAACGCAGGCAGGTATAATGACTAAAGACTCTGTTAAGAAAGAAAGAGTAGTTAATAAATTCAATAGGTTATCGAGATTACATGAGGATTATATCTCTGTGCCTGTTGAGGAAATTATATGGGTTTAGGAGATACCAATGCAACAAGTAGAATTACCAACAGATTACCAAAAGTTTATACATCAGTCACGTTACGCTAGATGGAAAGAAGAAGACAGTAGAAGAGAGACATGGGAAGAAACAGTATCACGATACTTTGACTTTATGACTGACCATCTTTTTGACAACTTTGATTATACTTTACCCTCTAGTATAAGAGAACGTTTAGAAAATAAAGTGCTTAACCTTGACATCATGCCTTCTATGAGAGCTTTGATGACAGCAGGTGTTGCTCTTGACAGATGTAACGTAGCAGGGTATAACTGTTCGTATCTACCAGTTGACAATGCAAGGTCATTTGACGAGTGTCTTTACATACTCATGTGTGGCACAGGTGTAGGTTTTTCTGTTGAGAACAAGTACACTACTCAACTTCCTGTAGTCAACGAAGCGTTGCATGATTCCGACACTGTTGTAATTGTGTCAGACTCTAAAGAAGGTTGGGCTAAAGGCTACAAAGAACTAATATCATTGCTATACTCTGGACAGATACCTAAGTGGGATTTGTCTCGCCTACGCCCTGCAGGTGCTAGACTAAAAACTTTTGGTGGCAGATCATCTGGTCCAGACCCTCTTGATGATTTGTTTAGATTTACTGTGGATATTTTTAAAAAATCTGCAGGGAGACGACTGAAGTCCATAGAGTGCCATGACATCATGTGTAAGATAGGTTCTGTAGTAGTGGTAGGCGGAGTAAGAAGATCAGCTCTAATAAGCCTATCTGACCTTGAGGATCAAGAGATGGCTTTAGCCAAGTCTGGCGAGTGGTGGAGTGACGAAGGGCAGAGAGCTCTGGCAAACAATTCTGTATGCTACCAAGAGACACCACCAATCGGTATATTTATGAGAGAGTGGTTAAATCTGTACAACTCTAAGTCTGGTGAAAGAGGTATATTTAGTAGAGATGCTTCTGTACGTCAGGCAGATAAGAATGGTAGACGAGAGTCAGGACATGAGTTTGGAACTAACCCTTGTTCAGAAATAATACTAAGACCATATCAATTTTGTAACCTAACAGAAGTAGTAGTAAGAGCAGATGATGACATAGAAAGGCTAGGTCAAAAAGTAGAAGACGCTACAATCTTAGGTACAATACAATCTACTCTTACAGACTTTAAGTACCTACGAAAAATTTGGCAAAACAACACAGAAGAAGAAAGACTTCTTGGTGTTTCGCTTACTGGTATACTAGATAATCCTAAATTAGGAAAGGCGGAAGACCTTAAGAGGTTACGAGATGCAGCCGTATATACTAATTTAGGATTAGCAGTACAGCTAGGCATACCACAATCAACTGCAATTACTTGCGTTAAGCCATCAGGCACTGTCTCCCAACTTGTAGACTCTGCTTCTGGCATACATGCAAGACATTCCGCACATTACATAAGAACAGTAAGGGGAGATAAGAAAGACCCTCTCTCTCAGTTTCTTATAGACCAAGGTATTCCATACGAAGATGATCTAATGCAACCTGACAATACTGTTGTGTTTTCTTTTCCTATGAAGTCACCTGCAAAAGCAGTACTAAGAGAAGATTTAAGTGCTGTAACACAATTAGAAAACTGGAAGAACTACCAAGAGAACTGGTGTGAACATAAACCATCAGTTACCATATCTGTAAAAGAAGATGAATGGTTTGAGGTAGGTTCTTGGGTGTACAATAACTTTAAAGATGTAGCAGGTGTTTCTTTTTTACCACACTCTGACCATACATATAAACAAGCACCTTATCAAGATATAACTAAGGAAGAGTATTTATCCTTAAGTAAACAAATGCCAAGAAATGTTGATTGGACATTATTATCCAATTATGAACAAGAGGACAATACCACTGGTACACAAGAGTTGGCATGTAGTGCAGGTGCTTGTGAGATTGTAGACATAACATGATAAGTTTATTAGGTTCTTTACTAGGGTTTGGTACTAGCTTTATGCCAAACGTATTAGGTTTCTTTGAAAAGAAACAGGCAAACAAACAAGAGTTGCTTATGTTGGAGGCTAAAGCTAAGTATGCTTCTGAGTTAAGTAAGTTAAAACTACAAGAGATAGATGCCCAAGCAGATATAGAAGAGGCAAAAGGTATATACAAACATGCGGAACAGTTAGCTAAGTCTAACCAATCTAAATTTATAGGTGCGTTACAAGCTTCTGTTAGACCTGTAATTACCTACGCCTTCTTTATATTGTTTGCTTTTGTTAAAGGAGCATACGTATTTATAGCTGTACAAGGTGGTGAAGATTTGTTACCTGCAATACTTACAGCTTGGGATGATGAGACAATGGCACTATTTGCGGCTGTCATGGCGTTTTGGTTTGGTAATCGTGCAATTAGTAAGTGGAAGAAATAATGCCTACAAATTTTTCAAAGTCACCTGAAGGTCACATAGCTCCTTTATTTCCTTTTGCACCTATGATAATGTATGCAAAGATGCCTATGGATTTAGTAAGAAGAATGAATAAGTATGTTAACAAGACCATAAAGGATGAAGAAAAAATTAAAAATTTAGACTATTCAAATAATCTTGTAGGTAAACTTAAACAAGAATTTTTAATTGAGTCTAATGAATTAGATAAACATTTACCTTTTTTTAATAATGTTGTAGCTAAATATTTAGATACAGATTTAAGTAGGTCATTTAAAAGTTTAGCAAAGGGAACAGGCTATGGTATAGATTATAAGTCTGCATGGATTGTAAGGCAGTTTGCAGGTGAGTATAATCCTGCACACATACATACAGAATGTAGTATGTCTTGTGTTGGTTACTTAAGACTTCCAGAAAAAATAGAAGAAGAGTGGGAAGAAGATTATAAAGACCACTACCCTGCTAATGGTCACATAGAATTTTTACATGGATCATCTGGTAAAATGCACGTGCATACACTAATGGTTAAACCCTCTGTAGGAGATTTTTTTATATTTCCTGCTGATCTTATACATATGGTCTACCCTTTTAAAAGTGAGGGTGAGAGAAGATCATTTAGTATGAACATAGAAGTACACCAACAAAAGATGGACAAAGATGGTAAACCAATACAAATACCTAAAGCAAAAGAAGGACATGTTGCAGGCAATTTTGAACTTGCATAACTAAAATAAATACAATATAATACTCTAACCTTTTTAGGAGAAAAAAATGGAGTCACAAATAATATCCCTACTTTTAAGTAGAGAAAACTTTGATAAGGCGAAAGCTCTTGTCACAAAAGATATGTTTGATAAGAAATACAAAACTATCTTTGACGCAGTAATGCACTACCATACTAAGTATGAAGGTGACCTATCAAAAGACAATCTTTTTATGGTTCACAAAAACCTATACCCTGCCATGCCTGACTCCACAAGAGAGTTAGTTGAAGAGGCTATTAAAGATATACCAGAAGATGTAGAAGGCGATCCTAACTTTGTAATGGATACGCTTACTGAGTTTTGGCGTAGAGAGATGGCTAGAAAGGTAGGCGAAACAGCTATTGATATATGGAATGGCGACTCAGCCAACTTTGGTGATCTACGAATGATGATTGACCAAATTATAAATCAAGACTCAGCTACTGGCATCCTGTCTATGCAAAGGGAAGAGACAGATGTAGAAGAACTGTTCCAAGACTTTGAAGCAGACCCAGACTTTCCTTTTCCAATAACAACATTATCTGATGAGGTAGCAGGTACATACCGAGGTAACTTAGGTATTATTTTTGCTAGACCTGAAAGTGGTAAGTCATCTTTCTGTGCTTTCTTAGCTGCCGAAGCAATACGTAAAGGTAATCGTGTAGGTTACATTATGAATGAAGAGACAGCTAAAAGGATGAAGTCCAGAGTATTGACTGCCTACTTTAATGTGCACAAAGAAACCTACATGCAAGAGATAGACAACATAAAGAAAGTATACAAAGAAGAGATAGAAGATAACCTTTACATTATGGATTCTGTTGGTTCTGATATAACAGAAATAGATCAGTTTACAAAACTAAACAAAATTGATATACTATTTATAGACCAGTTAGATAAGGTAAAAGTAAATGGTGAGTTTAGTAGAGGTGATGAAAGATTGAAAGAGCTTTATGTAAATGCAAGAGAGATAGCTAAAAGAAATGCCTGCATGGTATGGGCAGTTTCTCAGGCAAGCTATGATGCACACAATCGTCAGTTCTTAGATTTTGCCATGTTAGATGGCTCTAAAACTGGCAAGGCAGGAGAAGCAGATATTATTATAGGCATAGGCAAAAATCCTGGTGAAGATGATGATACTCGATTCCTGTGCGTTTCAAAAAATAAAATTTCAGGGTGGCATGGTCACATTGTCTGTGAGATAGATAAACTTACAGGAAGGTATTACGAATGATTTTAACGTTAGATGTAGAAACAACTTTTATAAAAACAGACAAGGGTTACGATCCTTCTCCTTACACTAGAGGCAACCAACTAGTATCTGTAGGTTTTAAAGAAGATGATAAGCCTGTAGAGTATGTATGGTTTTATCACTCAAACAAAGAACCAACACCAGACAACATGAAGATAGTACAAGATGCTTTAGATAGAGCAGACGTACTGTTAGGTCACAATATAAAATTTGACTTACAATGGCTGTTTGCCGCAGGTTTTACCTACGATGGTGCAGTCTACGATACTATGGTCTTTGATTACATATGGGCTAGAGGTGTCAAAGTTCCTCTAAGTCTTGACGAGTGTTGTCGTAGACACCAGACCAGTACTAAGAAGAAGAAAGAAATTTTAGAAAACTACTTGAAAGAAGGTATAGGATTTGATATAATACCACCTGAGATAGTAGAGGAATATGGAATTGCTGATGTGCAATCTACTTATGAAGTAGCTGTTAGTCAGTCTAAACAAGAAGGAAAGAGCATTGAGCAAATTGCAGCCCACATTGTACCTGTCTTTTGAGGTAACAAAAGTTTTAGCAGGTATGGAAAGAGATGGCATCAAGATTGATCGTCAAGCCCTTAACCTTGTTAAAGATGAATACACAAAAGAACTAGAAGAACTAGATTTATTTTTAAGCAAAGAAGTAACTAGGGTTATGGGAGATATGCCTATTAACTTATCTAGTCCTGATGATAGGTCTAAGCTTTTATTTTCTAGGTCGATAAACAATAAGAAGAATTGGATAAAAACATTTAACTTAGGTTACGAAGTTAGAGGTAACACTAAGAAACCTAAACGTAGAGCCTACATGACTGAGGCACAGTTTAAGAGAGCAGTCGTAAACAACACTACTGTACAACAAAAGTCTGAAGCACAAAAATGTACTCCTTGTAATGGTTATGGAAAAGTAGCCAAGAAAAGAAAAGACGGCACATGGGGTAATGCTAGGTTTATATGTAAGTCTTGCTCAGGTGTAGGAATACAGTACATGCCTACAGGTAAAGTTGCAGGGTTTAAGTTAGTACCACTAGACCCTAAAGGATGTAGCACTGCAGGATTTAAAACAGATGCAGATGCTCTTTCTCTGTATAAGGAAAGAGGTACACCAGAAGCTGTCTTGTTTATAAAAAATTATCTTAGGTATAATGCTATCAAGACTTACCTAAAAACTTTTATTGAAGGTATAGAAAAAAATTTAGATTACTCAGACAGAATACATCCACAGTTTATGCAATGTGTTACAAGCACTGGCAGACTATCTTCTAGGAATCCTAACTTCCAAAACATGCCTAGAGGTAAGACCTTTCCTGTTCGTAGGGCAGTGGTGTCTAGGTTTGAAGGTGGTAAAATTCTTGAGGGTGACTACGCACAGCTAGAATACAGAGTGGCAGGTTTTCTAAGTAAAGATAAACATGTGTATGATAATGTAGAAGGTGGTGTAGATGTACACAACCTAACTGCTACTATTATAACAGGTAAAGATAAAGAAGAGATTACGTCTGAAGAAAGACAAAATGCAAAGGCACATACTTTTGCACCGTTGTATGGTGCTACAGGCATGGGATTGCCTGAACATATACATAGATATTACTACCAGTTTACGGATGTATATCCTGGAATTGGTGAATGGCACATAAGGTTAGCTAACGAAGCTTTAAAATATAAAGTTGTGAGCTTACCTTCAGGTAGGGAATACAGATTTCCCTATGTAAAGAGAACAGCTAGAGGCATAACACATGGCACTAGCGTAAAGAATTATCCTGTACAAGGGTTTGCGACAGCAGATTTACTTCCGTCTGCTCTAGTGCTTACCTTCGAAGAATTTAAGAAAAGAAAACTTAAATCTTTGCTTTGTAATACAGTACATGATAGTATAGTAGTGGATGTACATCCTGATGAAGAGGATCAAGTAATTGAAACTGTCAAAGAATGTATGCTCTCTATCCCTCAGCAAGCTAAAAGAAGATGGGGCATTGATTACGATATGCCTGTTGGCATTGAGATAAAAATCGGAAGCAACTGGCTAGATACTAAAGAAATTTTTTCAAATTAATGCTTGCAATTAATTTAGTTCTAGTATACAATAATAAGATTGTGCAACTCATAAGGAGTATTATATGACACAACTAGCGACTACCGAGGCAACAGACCTTGTAATTCCAGACAATCTGGATAAATTATCTGTAGACGAACTAGCAATTATGCTTGGTCAGAAGGATGGTATGGAAACCCAGTCTTCAGGCGATTCTTTTGCTAGACTATCCATCAATCATTCACCTGAAGACGATGCAGGCAACACTCTGCCTAGAGGTCACTTCGCATTATACAACCCAAATACTAAGCAAAAAGTATTTGGTAAAGATGTGACTATGAGAGTTTTCGTAAGAAGGTTTATGTATAGCTTATGGGATAATGAGCAGGGTGCATACTCAGTTCGTAGTACTCAACAAGCTAAACTGAATGATTTATTTCCAGACAATGAGGGTGGCTTTAAATGTGGTAAGCTAACTCGTAAGGAAATAGAAGACTTAGGAACTGAATCTCCAGAAGCTGCGGCATCTGCTATGGTCAAGTGTAACCAAGTGTTATACGGTCTAGTGACTATTGCTGATGGTAAAACAGCAACAGGTGAAGAAGCTCCTGTAGAGAATGTACCAGTAGTATTTTATGGTAAGGGTGCAAGTTTTGTTCCTATCTCTCAGTACTTTAAAGATTTAGATTCTAAGAACCTACTAACATGGAATGTTAATTCTAAGTTACATTCTGTGCGTCATAAGAATGGTGCTACTATTTACTATTCAACAAACATGACTGTTTCTGACACAGTGGATTTTTCTAAGGAAGACAAAGAGCTGTTACAAGCTATTGCTGACTCGATTAATTCATACAATCTCCGAGTGTCAGGAGAACACACTGAGGCGAATAATGGTCTTGGTGCTGATGCTATCGACCTTGCTGCTGTCGAGGCATAAATGAACTCTATTCAAATTCTTATACAAGATTATTTGAGTAGAGGGATTAAGGGGGAGGCAGAAATGCCTTCCTCTCTAATCTCTGAATTTAAAGAAGCTTGCGGTCAAGCTTTAGAAAAACAATTTTCTAGAGAGCCCAGAGAGCATAAGCTACGTTTGTCAGCTTTAGGCAAACCCTTATGTCAACAGCAATCAGAAAAATTAGGAATAGAACAAGAATTTAGTTACAATGCAATCATGCGTTTCTTGCTAGGAGATTTAGTAGAAGCTACCCTTATAGCAGTTATGAAAGCATCAGGCATTGAAGTACAAGAAGAACAACAGAAAACAAAAATTAATCTAGACGATACAGATATCAATGGAACTTTAGACGTAGTAATAGACGACAAAGTTTATGATATTAAATCTGCTAGTCCATATGCGTTCCAAAATAAATTTGGAAAATTCGGTGGCTACGCTAAGGTGAAAGAAGACGATCCTTTTGGGTATGTAGTCCAAGGTTATGCCTACGCCCAAGGTGTAGATAAACCATTTGGAGGGTGGATCGTTGTAGACAAATCGTCAGGCGAGGTCACGGTTTGCGAAGCTCCAGATATTCAAGAGCAAGATAAGCAAGATGCTTTAGACGCAGCCACCGTTAATGTACGTAAGTTGAAGAAAACAAAACGTATTGAAAAACAATTTAAACCTACAGATGAAATAGATAAAGGAGAACCTACAGGTAATAAACTGTTACCTAGAGAATGTGGGTTCTGTGGATTTAGGCATAACTGTTGGTCTAAGGCACAGTTCTTACCTAAACATACATCAAGAGCTAAAAACCCTCCGTATGTTTGGTATACTAAGGTAGCTAAAAATGCCCATACTTAAGACACACAATCTTTCTGTAGCAGACTTTACGGAAAACGAAAACATATACTATCTGTTTCCTGATAACTGGAGCCACCAGAAAGGCTCTAACATAGTTAGGATACTTAGAGACAGTGACCATGGTATTCCTTTGTATACAGGTCTATCTCCTATTAAACCTTTTGATGAAGAAAGAGGTATGAAACAACTAGATGAAAGTTTAGAGATAGTAAAAAATATTCTTATGCAAAAAGGTTTAGTAATAGTTTTAATAAATGAATTTTATCAAGACATAGATTACGATCATGGTGGAGTTTATGAAAAAGAAATACTAGATAGTATACATGAAATATTAAATATAGGATGCCCTAAAGATGTTAAAGTTACCATATAGATCAAAGTTTGAAATAAGTATTGCCGCAGATTTAGGTAAGAAAAATATAGGTTTTGAGTATGAATCTGCTACATTTTCTTACGTACCAAAAATAAGATCATACACGCCTGACTTTTATATAGCAGAAAAAGATTTCTACATTGAAGCTAAAGGTAGGCTTACAACTAATGATAGAGTTAAACACCTTATGATTAAAGAACAATGGGAAGACTTAGACATACGATTTATATTTGTACAGGCAGACAACAAAATATTAAAAGGTTCAAAAACTACATATGCAGATTGGTGTAATAGGCATGGTTTTCTTTGGGCACAAGGAACTATACCTATGGAGTGGATTAATGAGTGATGATGAAATGACTATAACTTTTGAGAAAGATGAAAACATAGAGGGTTTTGTCAAGGCTCTTGACTTAAAGGATGGTAATCTCTATCTTGTAATTAAACCAGAAGAAGATGGGTTTCAGATTATAGGTGCAGATAAATTACCTTTAGGTACAGGTAACGAAATATCAACTAAGATGTATATACTGTTTGCAGGTCTTATGCACATGGCTACAGAACAACAAGACTTAGTTATGGAAGCAGGTAACTATGCTATTGGTGAAGAGATAGATAGGAAAGAAAGAGCAAAGCTTAGAGAGAAAGGAGATAATATTGTTAAGTTCCCAACCAAGTAAAACAGAAATGCAAACTTTAAAATCTTTTGCTAAATCTATTAACTTTAGATATGAAGAAGATAAGATAATGGAGCAGGTTCTTGCTCACATAATAAAAACCTACACTCAACATTACTCAAAAGATAAATACCAAGCCACAGAGTTTATTATAGACGCAGGGCATGGTAAAGGTTTTTGTATCGGTAATGTGCTTAAATATGCACAACGGTATGGAAAGAAAGGAAGTCACGAAGACCATAAGAAAGACTTGCTTAAGATAATACACTATGCTATCATAGCGTTGTTTATTCACAATAAAGAAGGAAACGAAGATGACTAAAGACATAAAGAAAGAACGAGCCCATAAAGAAGATGGCACGTTTCAGGCAGACAATCCTGATACGCCAGATCAAAATGAGGCTTTTAAACCTGTAAGGTTCTACCTTATGCAGGACACCCTTGCTAATACTATTTTGCAAAAACTAGCAACCTTACCTTACGGTGAAGTTAGTGAAATGCTCAATAATGTTAGAGCTATGCAACATGTATTAGTAGACCCAACTACTAAAAAAGTAGTGGATCAAGCTGTTGCAGAACCCACCAAAAAATAGAGCAGTCCTTGCTCAACTGACTGTAGAATTAAGTCAGGATGGTAAAGTGTATCTAGAGAATCAAACTCTTGATCCTAAGCTTTTTAGACAGGCGATGGATGATTGGAATGATACTTATGAAGGTACACTTACCCTAACTAACCTACTACATGAACTAAAACGTGAAATGGAGCTTTTACAAGAGAAAATACCTAGTTTTCTTAGGTAATGCTCTGTAACGCTCACACAAGCTCATACAACAAAATGTGTTGTTTTGGTATGTCTACTATTAGGTGTGTATTAAAAGGGGCTTAGAAACGATTCTGAGGAACTTTTTTTTACAGAACTTGTGTTAAACAAATAATTATTACTGCATATGATGCTAAGTGCAAAATATCTTCCATCTTATCTCCTACATATGGAAAGGGTTAGTATAATTATAGTATACATCCCAAATGCACATTTGTCCAATCAATAGTTGTGATAAGAAGTATTTATATTGTAAATATTAGTTAGCTAACGGATTGTCGTTGTTGCCTACTTTGTCTACTCTGCTTTCAGTTCTATCCATTCTGTTCTCAAGATTGTCTACTCTTGTAGTTAAAGTTGCTACAGATTCTTTTACTGGATTAAGATTAACACTTTTTTTAGTCTTAGCTTCTATTTGATCTAAACGTAAGTTAAATTGTCCCCACGTGTAGAAGCCTCCTCCGATTGCAGTGATGACCCCCACAATGGTGATGTACTGCTGAAGCTTTGGTAATATGTTTTTCATATCATTCTCCTTAAGTTACCAGTGTCTAAGGACACCTGCTATTATAAAAAAACAAGTAAGCCATCCTAAGACTCTATCTGTTTTTAATATAAATTTTTTTATTAAATACATTATTTTTTTCCTACATAAAGACCAAACCAAGCTGCACCTGCACCTACAATAACAGATACAAAAGCTGATTGTGAATTGGTGGGGTCTGGTAAAGTCATAAACCACATAGACGTTTTATAAAACATCAACCCATAAAGGCTTATCAAAAGTCTAGGAAAGACTCTCCACTTGTCAAAACCTTCAGCATCATTGTACCATGACTTCTTAGGTACTTCTACTATCTTTATCTCTGGTTCACTCATACTATCTCCTATCTATAAAAATGCCTACAGGCTGTTGACCCATAATGCTATACAAAGTATCCATACTGTCAGATACCATATTACCATACCCTGCATTATCTCCTAGAGTTGCACTTGCATATATAGCAGTCGGTGCGTACCAGTTTGTTTGGTCTGTTATGTTAGCAGTGGTATAATCAGAGAAGTTGGGTACGTAGTTCATGTAGGCAATTAATGTAGATTGTCCTTGTGAATCATATTGTCCAGACTCCTCTTGTTGTGTTTGTGATGACTCTTGCTGTGCTCTTATGTTGTTAGCTACAATCTCTTCTGCTATCTGTTCTGCTTCAGATGATGTAACCATAGTGCTTGTAACACTTTCTATTTGGTTATCCATAGTAGTAACTTGTACCTCAGCTATTACCATAGATGGTGTGTTATCCATTGTAGGCATTGGTAGTATTTCTATAGATTGTAAAACGTTGTTTGTTTGTACTTGTGCAGAAGATATTTGAGCCGAAATACTAGGAGAATTAGACACTGAAGTAGCCCCTGAGCTGCTTGAAACAGCAGAAGTAGTAGTACTGGCAACACTAGAAGAGCCTGAGACACCATTATTTGTAGTGCTACCACCATTAGATGACCCTGAAATACTAATACTTGTAGTACTATTAGCAATAGAGTTGCTTACTATAGAGTCTGTAGAGTTAACTACAATTAAATTTCTACGCCTATTTCTTCGTTCAGATCGTTCAGGTTTATCTCCTGGCTCCTCAGCAAGTTCTTCGCTAATCTCCTCTTCCTCAAACTCTTCTTCATATTCTTCTTCAGACTCTTCTTCCGTTTCTCCAAGCTCTTCTGTCTCCTCGTTTTCTTCTACTATCTCTTCTTCAAAGTCTTCAAACTGCTCATCCCATTGTTCTCTTTCTATCTCATCTTCAAAGTCAAAGTGTTCATCCATATGTTGAGCAAACTCTACAAACTCTTCTTCTGTTAACCTTATCTCAGGTAGAGTATCTAAAGGTATTACATCTATTTCTATAATACTTAGTGGTCCTTCTTCGTAATCACCCAGAGTAACATCCCCACTAAAAGGTATATCATCAATATTGAAATCGTCTTCATGTTCTATTACATCCCTGCTATCATATTCAATATAACTAACCCCACTAAAATCATCGTGGAAGTCACCAGTATCACTCCTGCCATCAGTAATCGTAGAAAAAACAAGTGTTCCTGTATAAATTTCTTCATCATTAAAACCATAAAACTCTTCCTCATTATCATAACCTAACAACATAGCTTCAGATACACCTGAACCCTGCATATAGTATTCTTCGTCATCAAAAGTATCTTCAAAAGTATTTGTTAAATCATAGACACCACAAAGATCACTAAAGTCAGAATCTATTAAACATTGAGAAGATAAGTTAGTAAAAGATTCATCTATTGCTGTACTAATAGACCAATCATCTGTTCTGTTAAACGTTGTTGAATTGTTGTCTTCGTATCTCAGGTAAGTTACAGCTTCGTTATTACCTTGTAAACCTATAGTTATGTCGTGGTTTGATACATTTATCTTATCATATCTAAACTCTATAACATTTGTAGTTTCGTACAAGATAGCTTCAAAAGAACTTAGATTGTTATTCCTATACTCATTAACATTATACCATCCTGCAACCCAGTACTTAGAACCTGTATCACCGTAAGTGCCTACATAAGGGGAACCGTTATTATTATTCTTGTCAATAAAATCAGACCACAAAGCGAATACGGTAAAATCAAAACCAGACGCAGGTATTACTTCAGATAGATAGTTTCTTTGATTGTATACATTAAAGTTAGGATTAAAAGTTATAAAACCATTCATAGCTACTTTAGCTTGGTTGTATGTATTACCGTAGTAAGTAAAATCAAAGCCTAAGTTTTGTGTAGGAGATAAAGCATCGTCTGCTAGGTTTAGGGCAGTACCAGTATTTTGTATATTAAGAAGGGGGTCAGTGCCTACAGTAAATGTAGGTGTGTTTGCGTATACGGTACTACCCAGTAGGAAGATTATTGTTAGGAGTTTGTACATATCTTATGCGTAGGATATTTTTTACAGAACTTTGGTTTAGTGTAGGCTTTAAATTCATGGGAAGCTTGTTCTTTCTTTACTTGATCCCAGTCTGGTCTGTCCTCTTGGTTCTCATCCCAAGCTGCCTGTGCTTCTGTACCTATCAAACCATTGTACGGACAGGGTGTTCCTGCCATTTTCATTGCCCTGTGCACCTTACCTGTGCTTTCGCCACATAACAAAGCAACGGCTGCTACTTTCATGCCCATATCATATAGACCTTTACTAAGTTTTAAAGTCTCGCAGTTCTCATCTCGTACACTTCTACCTGTTGATACACCAAAGAACTGAGTTTGGACTGCTGAACTAGCTCCTGTGGTGCACAAGTCCTGACTATATGACATTATAGATGGGGCTATAGCGGATGGAGGAGCGGTTTTAATTCTTTGTGTTACCTTCTGTGTAGAGTCATTTCTAGATACGCTTGTGTTATTATTGTTATTTGTATTTAGATTTGTGTTTTGATTTGTATTTTGGTTTACACTTTCTGTAGATACAGAAGACGTACTGTTAGAAGTGTTGGTATTTACATTGCTACTGTTATTAGTATTTAGGTTTGTATTGCTTGCTGTCGAGGCACTAGTTATAGCACTGGTATTATTGTTTGTTACGTTCTGTGTTTGTGTGATGTTTGATGTTACATCGCTTGTGCTAGTTGTAGTGTTTGTATTATTGTTGGTAGCGTTTGTAGTTATGGTGCTTGTATTTACATTGTTGTTATTATTTGTAGCAACAGAAGTACTAGTTATAGTGTTGTTGTTAGTATTGTTGTTGGTATTGTTTGAGGTCACGGTGCTAGTACTAGTAGTAGTGTTCGTTATGTTACTGTCCTCCGCTAGTAGCAAGCTGCTAACAGATATTAATGCTACTCCTATAATAGCAAATTCTCGTAGGTTTTTAATCACAACAATCTCCTATTGTGGTTTTAATCAAATGCTTTTTTGCTTGCTTTTTCAATTTCTTTATCTGAAACATCTTGAGGAGATATACCTGCCCAACCTCGTATAAACCTTATCCACCTCATATTGTTTTCAAAATTGTTTTTTTGGTCATTAAATATAGTATCTAAAAT